>ERZ1643246.20-NODE-20-length-237214-cov-318.269684_pt1 | contig 237214 bp, 181 predicted proteins | sample MGYA00579265_ERZ1643246 | MGnify/ENA primary metagenome ERZ1643246 (study PRJEB29033, sample SAMEA4952261) | chicken gut metagenome | biome: Broiler Chicken; feature: Gastrointestinal Tract; material: Caecum | place: Ireland | collected 2018 | study: Broiler... | reverse complement strand
TTTTCGGACTGAAACGACACGCCACAATGGACTACCACAGCTTGACAAAAGACACCCCTAGATCCCCGACAGCCACTGCCAGGCACCCGCCCGGCAACCCGCCGGCAGGTCGCCTGTCGTCCCCAGTCCACTACCCCGTCCCAGTCCACCCCGTCCCAGTCCACCTCACCCCAGTCCGCCACCCCGCACCAGTCCCCATCGACTTACAAAACCAACACGTCGATTCGTCGACGCCAATCACATCCAATTATTCATACCGTCGGTCGGTATGTAATAGAAAGGAACGACCGTGCATCGCCACAACACAAACCCACGTCCCGCCCCGAATAGCACCCACTCGTCCAGCCACCTGGCGAACCCACTGCTTGGACGCGACTACATCCTGCTCGTCATGGGGCAGGGATTATCCCTGTTCGGCAGCATGATGCTGCGGTTCGCCATGTCGATGTGGGTGCTGGACGAAACCGGGTCGGCCACGGTCTTCGCCTCGGTGCTAGCCGCGGCGATCGTCCCCACCATCCTGCTCTCCCCGTTCGGCGGCGTACTGGCCGACCGCGTCAACCGCCGCACCATCATGGTCTCGCTCGACGCGGGTTCAGGACTGCTCGTCCTGGCCGCCGCCTCATGGTTCGCCGTACAGGACGGCGGATTCAGCATCATCGCGGTCGGCGCGCTGATGGTCTCCTTGTCGGTGCTGAGCGCATTCGAGACACCGACCGTACAGGCCGCGCTGCCGCAACTGCTCCGGGGATCCGGCGAGGCCGTGGTCCGCCGCGGCATGGCCGTCATCAACCAGGTGCAGCAACTGTCCTCGCTGCTGCCGAGCTTCATCGGCGGCGCCTTGTACGGGCTCATCGGCATCGGTCCGCTGCTGGGCGTCACCATCGCCTGCTTCTTCTGCACGGCCGCCCTCGAATGCTTCATCCGCCTCGAACCGCCGCAGAAGAACAAACCCCGTGGACCGATTCCGCCGGCGATGGACCACGCACACTCCGACCGCCCCACACCTCAATCGGACGGCACGGAGACGTCGCCCTCCGGCACCGCTCGCGGCTGGATCTCCGACATCGCGGCCGCGTTACGGTTCCTGACGCATGAGCGGCCGAATATCCTCCGGCTCATGCTCCTGGCCTCGGTGATCAATCTCTTCGCCGTCGGCTATTCGGCCGTGGGGTTCCCGTTCATGATTCGCACGGTATTGGGCTTCGATGCCGCCGTGTACGGCATCTGCGACGGGATCATCGGCATCGCCGCGGTCATCGGCGCCATCCTTGCCGGCCTGTTCGCCGCCGCGCTGACCATCGACCGCATGCCGACGGCCATGGCCGCACTCGGCGCGGTCATCCTACCCGCAGGCGTCGGCTTCCTGCTCCCGTTGGGCAACATGGCCAAGCTTATCGCGCTGGTCTCATCCTGCTGCCTGGTGAGCCTCGCGTGCAGCTTCACCAACATCATCGCCATCCCAGCCATCCAGATACGCACACCGGAGACCATGACGGGCAAGGTCATGTCGCTGTTGGCCAGCTTCGCCACCTGCGCGCAGCCTCTTGGGCAGATGCTGTACGGATGGTTGTATGACACAGTGGCCCCGGAATGGATCCTTGTGGGCACCGCTGCGGCGATCCTCATGCTATCCGCCGTCTCCGCCCCGTTGTTCGCCCACTTTGACGGCCGGCGCGATGAACACGTGACACCATGCGTATGACAATCGGGAATCAAGCTTATGATAATCAGGAATGAATGCTATGATAATCAGGAATCAAGCTTATGATAATCAGGAATGAGTTGATATGATTCCACGCGCGATCACCCCCAAAATGGTGGATTTGCTCACGAAATTCCCCATTCTCAGTCTCACTGGGGCACGACAATCAGGCAAGACCACGTTGCTCAGGGAGCAGTTCTCCGATTATCGTTATGTCAATCTTGAGCAAGCCAACGTTGCAAATCTGGCTCGAACAGACATCAGAAGCTTCCTGTCCCTGTATGACAACAAAGTCATCTTCGATGAAGCGCAGCGAGTCCCCGACTTGTTCTCCGAATTGCAGGTTATGGTCGACGAACGCCGTCAGACACCTGGACAGTTCATCCTGAGCGGCTCCCAGAACTTCCTGCTGATGAACAACATCACGCAATCGCTGGCCGGACGCGTGGCCATCATGCATCTGCCGCCACTGTCCCATATGGAACTTACCGCCGCCGACATGATGCCGTCGACTACCGACGAGTGGACGTGGCGCGGCGGATACCCGCGCCTATATGACATCGACATCGCCCCCGAGGACTATTTCCCGAACTACATCAGCACCTATGTGGAACGCGATGTACGCCGCGAGCTCGGAGTCCAAAAACTGACGGAATTCCGCACGTTCCTCACTCAATGCGCACTGCACACCGGCGAACTGGTCAATTACGCCGCACTGGCGCAAGGCAGCGGGGTGGACGCCAAGACGGCCACGGGATGGCTGTCGCTACTCGAATCGAGCTTCATTACCTTCCGGTTGTACCCCTACCACCGCAATATGGGCAAACGTCTCGTCAAGACCCCGAAGCTTTATTTTCACGACACCGGCTTGGCCGCCCACCTGCTCGGCATCGACTCCCCAGAAGAACTGCTGTTCAGCAAATTCCGAGGCCCTTTATTTGAGAATGCCGTGATCAGCGAACTCGTCAAGCAGTACCAAGCGCAAGGCAAGCAACCGCACCTGTATTTCTGGAGAGATACCAATCGCAAGGAAATCGATCTGCTCATCGAAAAAGGCGGCTCTCTGCGCCATGCCATTGAGATCAAAGCCGCCAGCAGCTACGATTCCCACGCTTTTGGCCCGATTAGTGATTTGTCGTCGCAGCTCGGTTTAAACTCAACCGACTGCGCAGTGGTGTATGGCGGCCAAGAATCGTTCAATACCAAATTCGGACGGCTGATGACCGTTAATCAGCTCGACCAGCTCGTGGTGTGATCGCCCATCCGAGGTCACGGCGCATGGCGTGCTGTTCTTACCCTCGGATACATGACATTCCAAGACATATAGTTCCGCCGTCACTGCGTACTTGCTAATCGGCAAGTACGCGGTGACGGCGTTTCACACAGTTTGGAGGAAACGGGCGTGCCCGCAGACATCCGCCCGGTTTCACCGTCCGACAATCAGTCCACGTCGGCGCCGAGGGCGGCGAGTTTGCCGCGGAAATCGGCGTAGCCACGGTCGATCAGCGAGATGCCGTGCACGTTCGACGGGCCGGAGGCCGCGAGCGCCGCGATCAGGTGGCTGAAGCCGCCGCGCAGATCCGGCACGTCGATGTCACGGCCGGTCAGCGGGGTGGGGCCGAAGATGACGGCCGAATGCTTGTAGTTGCGCTGCTGGAAGCGGCAGGGCAGCGAGCCGAGGCATTCGCGGTACAGCTGCACGGTCGCCCCCATCTCCACCAGCGGCTTGGTGAAGCCAAAGCGGTTCTCATACACGGTTTCGTGCACGATCGACAGGCCCTTGGCCTGGGTGAGCGCCACGACCAGCGGCTGCTGCCAGTCGGTCATGAAGCCGGGGTGTACATCGGTTTCGATGGCCACCGGGTTCAGGTCGCCGCCCGGATGCCAGAAACGGATACCCTTGTCCGTGACGTCGAATTCGCCACCGATCTTGCGGAATACGTTGAGGAAGGTCATCATCTCCGGCTGGGTGGCGCCCTTGACGAAGATGTCGCCGTGAGTGGCAAGCGCGGCGGACGCCCAGCTGGCGGCTTCGATGCGGTCGGTCAGCGAGGTGTGCGTGTAGCCCTTGAGCTCCTTGACGCCTTCGATGCGGAAGGTGCGGTCCACATCCACGGAGATGATGGCGCCCATCTTCTGCAGCACGGCCACGAGGTCCATGATTTCGGGCTCGGTGGCGGCGCCGGACAGTTCAGTCTTGCCCTCGGCCAGCACGGCGGCGAGCAGGGTCTGCTCGGTGGCGCCGACCGACGGGTACGGCAGATGGATCTTCGCGCCCTTCAGTCCGTTCGGCGCGGTGATGTGGATGCCGTCGGCGTGGTCCTTGTCCACATCGGCACCGAGCTTGCGCAGGGTTTCGAGATGGAAGTCGATGGGACGGCCGCCGATGTTGCAACCGCCGAGCGCCGGGATGAACGCCTCGCCGAGGCGATGCAGCAGCGGTCCGGAGAACAGGATCGGGATGCGGGAGGACCCGGCAAGCGTGTCGACGTCGGCCACGGACGGCATCTCGACATGGGAGGCGTTGATGGTCACGATGCCCTTGTCGCCGTTGACGTCCACGTCCACGCCATGCAGGCGCAGCAGGTCGGATACGACGTGCACGTCGCGGATCTCCGGCACGTTCTTGAGCACCGATGTGCCCGGCGCAAGCAGCGCGGCCACCATGGCCTTGCTGACGAAATTCTTCGCGCCACGCACTTTGATGGTGCCGTTCAGCGGCTTGCCTCCCTCAACGTGCAGGACGTCTTCCTTGTTCTCGGCCACGGTCAACCTCTTTTCACGAAAACACACTGTATCCCAGTGTGCCACAACGCTTGTGGCGACGCGGTGAAATGTGCCAGAAGCGGTAACGCGCTTCGCCGCACTGTCCCTTTTGGGGGAACCCTGCTCCTCCCTACAGCGAGGGAGGAGAGCGCAACGGATGGAGACGGGGAGCACACCGCCACCTCTCGTCAGAAAAGGCGTAACCATAAAGTCACCCCGGCTGCAGATCCACACCGGAGAGAGGATGGAGCATGGAGCAATAGGGAAGTCAGCGGGACTTGATGCGCCGGGCCAAGCGCGCGTCCCACATGGCACCGGTGGCGCTCATCACGGCGTCGGCGCCGGCCACACGGTAATCGTCGTAATCCGACGGTTCCACCACGCCGCCCACGCCGATAATCGCGAAATCCAACCCGAGTCGCTCACGGATCGCAGCCAGGCGCGCGACCATATCGAGTCCGGCACGGCGGATTGCGTGCCCGCACACGCCGCTGCGCTCCCGGCCCGCGCCGGGCAACGCCTGCCGGCCAGCCGCATCGACGAGTCTGGCGGAGATCGTATTGATGGCGGCGATGGCCTGCACGGTGCCGTGGGCCACGGTCTGCCGCACCATCAGCTCCAACGCCGAGTCGTCGGTCACGCGCGCATAGGTGTAACGGCCTGCCCCAGAGTCCTGCGGCCACGGTTCCGTTGCCACCGGCGGGATGTACGCCAGTTTGATGATGAGCGGACGATCGGCGATTTCGTTCTTGACCGCTTCGGTGATGCGACCGACCAGATGAGGATCATGGCACAGCAACCGATTATGTCCTTCGTTGGGGCAACTGGTGTTCATGGCCATCAGTCCCGCGCCCGTCTCACAGACGAGCCGCGCGGTGGTCACGTGATCGGCGATGTAATCGTCGGTGGTCATGCCTTCTACGCGTGAGCCTTGGAAGCTGGGCACCAGCAGCTGCCCGCGGCCCGCCGCCGCGATGGCTCGGCGCATGTCCGGCTGCCAGATGTCGGGGTCGCGCGAGGGCACGCCGAAGGAATTGGAGATGGAGATCGGCGTCTCGTAACGCGTGTCGGCGAGCACGCCCTCGTCAAGTTCGGGGCTGCCCGGAGTCAGGAGGCCGTCGACGGACCGGGGATGCACGGCGAGTACGTTCGGGAACGCGTTGCAGCCCCAGGCCCGCGACCGTACGGTTTTGTAGACGGCCAGGTCGAAACCCATGCGGAATGCGGCGGTGGTGAACCGTTCGTTGAGCAGCGGTCCGGCGGGGATGCCGAACGGCAGGTTCACCGGGAAACCGAGGAACGATTCGCACGACGACGCTGCAGATTGATTGCCCACCCGCGCTGGATCCGCCAGCGCCTGCGCGAAGGCGCCGAACGGGCCTTGCGCGTAATTGTCGTCATAGGTGCGGTTGACGTCGTAGAACGGCTCGAAAGACTGGTTCATGGTTCCATCTTGTCACACGCCACCCCCGCAATGTGGTTGTTTTCCGATCCGCGACCAACCACATACGCGCGGCCGAATGCACCGCAGCCATCAGGTTTAGACTCGCCGTGTCTGACTCGCATTTGGCACTGTCCCCATGCTGTGTTATGGTTACATCTTGTGCTTGAGATGCGTCTGCATCGAGAACACCATGGAGGATTCGCCTAGTGGTCTATGGCGCACGCTTGGAAAGCGTGTTGGTGTAACAGCCTCACGAGTTCGAATCTCGTATCCTCCGCCATCAGGGTTTTGAGCCATGCTCAAAACCCTTTTTTATTGCCAACGACGATGGAATTTCAGTGATTGCCCGATCTCCTTCATCATCATCCTTGTCGACCCAACTTTGCGGTAAGACGGACGGCAAGATAAGCGGCACCACTCAAACACTTGAGCGGCAGACTTCAGAGTCGCCCGCATGTCCCCATAAAGACGAGGAACACATACCGTTTGCTCTGAATTCAGGAAAAAGCACTCCAAAGTACCCGAGCCGGCATTACCGCGTTGCCTCGTACCGCGCACTGCGGCCGCCTCCGATTTTTTGAGCCCGCCCCTCTCTAACCAGCTTCCGCAGTTGATAGTATGCCTGATTCGCGTCAAGGTGCAGCAGTTCCATCACATCGCTTTTGGTCACTGAGCCCTGTTTTTTCATCAGCTTTGTTATCAGCTCCGGGTAACGCACCCTATCGATATCCGACTGTCTGACGTATTCCACCACTTTGCCACTGCGACGGTACACTTTCGACCCCAACATGTATGAGCGCCGAACACCAGCGCCAGAGCTTTCGACAAGCCCAGACTCAGTCAACTGCCCCAATACGGTACGCAGACGTTGATCGCTCATGTCCAAAGATTTCGACAGAACTTCAAAGCTGCAACGCCTTTCCCCCTTAAGCTTGTCCAAGATGAGCAGCCCGTCGAGAGGCAAGGATCTGCCGCTACGCTCACGCTCCTCAGCCAAGAGCTCCACGAATGCTGTATCAGGCGCGCTCCTCGGCAAAAGCACGGACACCCCGCGCTCGTTCGATCTCGAATAATCAGGCAAGGGGCGCCCATAGTTCAGAGCACCCTCGAAAATACGATCGATGCCACGGCCGGCCCGCTCAGCAAGCCCGGTCCTTTTCAGCGCGTCCATGAGACATGGATTCCGCCCATGAGGCTCGGCAATAAGCAGATTATGAATGCTGATGCCTTCCACGAACCCACCTGGATTAGCGATGGTCAGCCCGGCGTCATCCACCAGCACACGCACGCGGCCAAGAACGGAGTAGTCCCTGTGTCCAAACGCATTGACCAAGGCTTCCCTGAACGCCCTCTCATCGAATTCAGGCACCATCGAAGAAAACAGTCCTACATTCAGTTCCGTCCCCGGATTCCATGGTTTAAACGCTTCCGCTATTTGTTCTATGGTTTTGAGCAGCGGTCCACGATATGTCTGGTTCACCCGGATATCGGTGCCTACAAGCACTTGGAAAACTGCTTCATTCGTTGGGACAAGGCGCCGCAGCGACTCCTCGCTGCCGATAAGCAGCAAACCGGTCAAAGTCGGCGTCATACCACCATTCACAGATACGGTAAGCCGCAAGGACTTCTCTAGATCCTCATCCTCAAGTTCCAGAAGATTACGATCGTTGGACTGGTATGACGCGATAATCCTACGCAGGCGATCGCGCTCCAATGGATCAAAGTCCTCTCGGCTGGAACCCGGCACCGGTTGCGCAGAATAATCAAGTTTGCCCAAATCCGACAGACGCGTAGCGATCTCATATGGATACATGGGCACACTTTCAGGAGTACCGTCCACTTTCATCATGCGACGAAGGATCTTCCCGGACTTCGTCGCCACAACGCTCTGCGATTTAGGCACATCAACTTGAATCACGGGTATATCCTCGCCAATCAACTGCGCACGAACCGATATCGGAGGAACGGTCTTATTGGCTATCATCGCGGACATCCCAATAGGATCCTGATGCTTCCGCCGCACACCAGTCGGCGTGCCATCATCCTCGACGCCCAGATACACGCACCCACCGTCAGTATTGGCTAGGGCAACAACGGCTTCCACCAGATCCGAATCAGGTAGACCCTGGGCCTCCTTGACATCACTTTTAAACTCTTTAGTTAAGGTCTCTTTGCCGTATTCATGAGCCATTCGCCATCACCCACTTTGAATCTCTGAATTATACATTCTTTCTCTGAATTCAGAGAAAATTACCAAATTCAGAGAGAACTACCAAACTCAGAGAAAATATCCTCAGGCCGATCAAGCGGCGGAAAGACAAGAGGCTTTCCGGTCTCGGCATCTGATTGGGGGTAAGGAGAGCACAGAACCTGATTGTTATGATAAAGGCGACCGAAAGGCCAACAACCTGTACACGAATTTGACAAACTCGATGAACCGTGCCGCCAGTATTGGATTTTCCAAGATTGAGATATCTGGGTCAGCATCATGCGTCGAGCGGCGGACGCACAGCATCGCAATGCCCCGAGGCGTTCTTAATTGGCTGGCAGCGATACCACATGCCGATGTATCCCCACGGAGCACAAGAGCTCGGCCCGCACCCCAAACGCCGACCACCGTACATCCCACCTTGATTCAACCACAACTTGATGCGTATTCATCCGACCGATGACGTACAGGGGCATAACTTCAAGCTGTTTCCGACTTGTCGTCCGAACTATATTAACGATCATACGTAATCATTGCAGTGCGCTCTGTGATGTGTTGCGGATCCGCAGCACATCACAGAGTGTGCGACAGATGCGTCTGGCGCGTGTCCTGCTCAGTCACAAAACGCACGCATCGCACACGGGAATACAACCACGTTCGGTCACGCCACGAGCGTATCGGTCTTGACCTCAGCACGCTTGCCGACCTCGCTGTCATCGTCGGACTCACCCGGCTTCTCATCCTCCAGCAGCGCCAGCACGGTGTCGCCGTACTGCTTCGGCTCGCAGAGGATCAGTGCGAGCGCGGCCTTGCGCGCCAAGTCCTCGTTGGGCATGCGCGCCATCGCCACGACAGCCATGCCGGCACCCACGCTCATCATCGAACCCTCTTCGTCGCCGGGTGCATCACAGCACGGCGTGACGCCGCACGACCCATCGCACACCCCATCGAGACAGGATTCATCGGCACAATCGGCGTCACGTCGCTCCGCATCCAACATCGCATCACACTCCGCCTTGCTGAGTCCCGTGCATTTCGGCAGGTCGGCGGCTTTCACCTTGCCCGAGGCAACCGCAGCCTCCATCGCGCGCCGCACCTGATCATCCGCACAGGTGTTGAGCACGCATACCGGCAGCACCAGGAACCCGATGTCCTTGACGAACCCCACGAATTCACGCAGCTGTTCCACACCTCTATCGAACAGCTCCCGATCATGGTCCTCGAGTCCCAGCCACAGCATGCCGGCATACGAGGGACCCATCAGCGAATTCGCCACGTCCTGCAGATACGCGGGATTATGCCACAACGGCAGATCCGGCTTGTCTCCGGTCCGCTCAACGTCCATGAGGATCTCATGCGCCGCGCAGTCACTCCGTTCATTCCACAGCGATTCAAGGGCCTCGATCAGCCGTTCGGCGTCATACACATAACGCGTATCGACCTCCGCGAACCCGGGAGCGCGTTCCCCGTCCAGCGCCGTCACTTCTCCGGCGGCGAGCGCCCGCGCATAGTCCAGATCCGCCGCCGCACGCAGCTCCTTGATGTAATCCACCACGCGCCGGTAGCGCATATCGGGCAACGCACCCATGCCGAGCACCTTGTCGTCCTCACGTAGCATGCACATGCCCAGCCATGGCTGCGTAATCATCATGCCGGCGATATCCAGGCTCCGCGGCTCATGCTCGCCCCATCGCAGCATGCTGTATGCGGCGAGCCGGTACATCTGCGCGCAATGGTCATGCATGGCCCACTTCTGTTCGCGCTTGTTGCCGTACCGTCGTCTGCCGTTCCGCGCGCAGCGTTTTGCCAATTCCTGCGCGGGCACCGGGTGGATGAGCAACGGCGTGCGGTCCGAGGGCTCCCCTACGAACAACGCCTTGGAAGCGTCGTTGACCAGATCGTACAGCCATACCGCCATGCCGTATTTGCGCACCACAGATGCCGTTCCCTTCATGAACCGCCGGCATTCCGTAATCAGATCGCCCATCAGAGACGATGCGGCCGCGCAGATGGTGGTGGTCCAGCCGCCGCAACCGTATACGTCATCAGCCAGGACAAACAACCGGTGGTCCAACGGATCCCGCCGTTCGGGATGGGCGCAGGCCTCACGCATGGCCTCGGGCGAGGTCAGCTCACCGAAACGCCGTTCCAAACGGTTGACCGACTGCAGGAATCCGACGGTGTCCATTGCCAAGATAGCCATGATGTCCCCTTTGCCGCGCCATATGCGACTGCCGGACGGTCCGGCCGATCGGCGCGTACAGGACACTCTGGCACACCGCGATCCGCGGTGCCACAGGCCTTCGGAAATCTGTGGATATGTGGATGAAGTTATACTTATCCACCATGCGCAGGAGGCGTCAGGGACTGCCGGCCGATTACCGGCCGCCCGCAGCCCCGCATCCGAAGCGGTACAGCGCCCACCCGTCGGCATAGTCGCCGGCATCGGAATAGTCGCGCACCTTGACGAGCGTGCCGTCCGCCACATACCGGTCGATCAGATCCTGGCGATGGAACGGATCGTATTGCTCCTTGAAGGTGAACATCTGCAGACTCTCCGCCTGCGGCCCCATCGCCAGAAAATACTCGGGCTCCTCCGGATTGATCGGGCAGACCGTGTCCAGCAGGACGTCGCCGTCACCGGAGTCGAAGGCGCGCTCCACCTGTCCGAAGATGGCCCCGTTCTTTTCGGCCATCGGATTGTAGATCGGGAACAGCATCTGCGTGCCGAACGCGGCCATGCCGTACATCGAACCGTTCAACGGGTCGGAGATCACGGCGGCCTCGTCCCCCACGGTTTCCGCCACGTCCTTCAGGATCTCGTACTTCGTGCCGGTGAGCTGTTCGGTGGGCTGATCGTCGCTCAACTCGTAATTGGCTCGAATCGAATCGCTCATCGCCGCACGCGTGGTGTCCGCGAACAGGCAGGTCGTCGTCAACGCCGTCACCAGCGCCACAGCGATGACCGTAGGCAGCGTCGAATACGTCCGACCGGATCTCGGGTGGTTGCGGCCCGTCCGCTCGTCGGCGATTGCGAGCACGTCCTCCGTTCCCGCAGACATGCCGGTCCCAATACCGGCACCGACGTTGGCGACACCGATGCCGGCACCAGCGTTACCGCGTCCGCCGGCGCCGCCCCGAACGCACGCCAGCATGCACACGGCGAAACAGATCAGCGGCACCACGCCGAGCGGGATCATCGTCAACGGCCGCGTCTCCGCCCGGTACCAGGCGGCGGCCACGATGTTCGGGAACCATCCGGTCAACGCGGTCGAGCACACGTAGACCAATCCGTTCAGCAGGAACGCCAGCAGCAGCGATATCGCGTCCTTGCGCACCTCGCGAGCGGTGAACGGCCGTTCCGAGAAGCGCACGGCAGACCGGCAACCGGATGATGCGGTACCCACGCCGTCGCCGGACCCGCCACCGGGGCAGGCATCGCGACCGTCGCCGGTTCCACCATCGCGACCGTTTCCGAGACCACCATCGGAACCGCCAGGCATCGTCGATGCCGACACGACCGCGAACCATCGCGGCCGTACCATCACCAGCACAACCACCAGCACGGCCACCGCCACGCCCACGGCCATCACCGCCCCGGCAACGCCCGTCAGGTTCTCGGTCACATACACGCGCAGCGCCTCCGGCACAGTGCGGTTCGGCACGAAGGTGTGGAACCAGCTTGACGGGTCGAAATACCGGTCGGACTGGTACGAGGACATCATGTACAGCAGGAACGCCACCGCGCACACCGCCACGGCACCAACCATGGCCAGGATCAGCTTCCACGGCAGACGCAGCAGCACGAACGGCCCCATGAACAGCAGCCAGGTGAACGCGATGCGCGGATGCGCGAACAGGCACAACCCGCCGGTCAGCACCGTGACGGCCATCCATCGCGCGATACCTTGCCGCGCGGCAATCGCATCGAACAGCCGCAGTGTTGCGACCATCCAGAACGGCAGTAGCGAGGTCGCCAGCCCGTAGGCGAGCAACGGCCCGGATTGCAGCATCTGATACGGATGGCAGGGAGAGACCACCGCCAGCAGCGGCACCAGCACCGCCATCGCACTGGAGAACGGACGCCACGGCGTACGGCCGTCCACCCGCCGCGTCCAATATCCGATGAACATCTGCATGCCCGCCGGCCAGATCAGACCGGCACCCACCAGCCACACCACGTTGAACGCCGCATAGACGCTCACGTTCAGCCCCAGCAGCTCGCCGGCCTTCACCAGCCCCGCCGCCAGCAGGTGGAACAGGGGCGGATAATACGCGTCATTCGGCCAGAGGTGGGTGGCCGCGCCGACCCCCTCGTCCAGAATCTTGCGGATGAAATAGTAATGCGCCGGGGCATCGATCTGATGCAGCGGATAGTCCCACACCGCCTCCCCGCGCGGGAACCACAACAGCACCACCGCGAACGCGGCCAGCACGCCCAGCACGGAGCAGATCGGCAGCAGCAATCGACCGGGCATCATCCGTTTCGCCACGGTCCGCACCGTAATCGCCGGCACCGCGGCTGTTTGCGCGGCAACCGTCCGTACAACGGTTCGCATGATGTCTGCCGATGCTTCGCCACTGCACGCCTCGCCACTGCCGTTCTCCGCCTTATTCGCCGACACATCCGCCACGGCTTCGACTCCCGTCATCCGTCGTTCTTCATGCACCCAGCCATCGTATCGCCGCACACGGAACTCAGACTCCCCGCCGCCACCGTCTCGCCACCCCTACAATCCCGCGGTTTCCAGCGGGCTTTCAGACTTCCCCAAGCGGTATAACAGAATTGCACAAGATAACATACACGTAGCCTGACCATAGTGGTGGCTACGGGCGACCCGCCGCGCACACCTCGCCGCGGCCGGTCGCCCGGCCACTGTTGACCCGCGGCGACGGCCATCGCCTTCGCCGCACCGTGAGAGAACTGGAGAAATGCCGCATGTTCGTTCTCAAGAACGCGTGGGCCGCCGTGATGCGCCGGAAATGGCGCTCGCTGCTGACCCTGCTGATCGCCCTGCTCGTTACGTTCGGTTCGATGTTCGGCTTGGCGGTGGCCGCGGAGAACGAGACCGCGAACGGCGCCACCTATGACGCCCAGCAGGCGAACGCCACCATCACCCTGTCCGACAAGGGGTTCGCGGAGCGAGACGGCGCGGATCCGACCTGGCCGGACGACCATCTGATGTCTTGGAACGATTACACCGCATTCGCCAATGCGGCGCAGTCCGCCGGTCTGCAGTTCAGCTACACGGTCACCGAATCAGTGCCGGTCCGGCAGAGCGAATCGATCAAGCCGGTCGGCACGACGGACGATGAGAACGCCGACGATACCGGCGGCGAATTCACGCTACGCGGCTTCTACACGCTGGATGCGGCGCGCGCCAACGACCTGGGTCGTTACCGCGTGGTGGAGGGCAAGCATCTGAGCTACTCCGGCCGGGCGCCGAAGGGCGCGCTGATCTCGCGCGAGGTGGCCGACGCGAATGGTTTGAAGGTGGGCGACACGTTCACTGTGGGCCATCCCACCGATGCCGATACCACGATGGAGATGACGGTCCGCGGCATCTACGAATACGTGGACGATGACGCGCCGTCCGGCCGTGGCGACGACGCCAGGCTGAGCAAGGACAACCGGCAGAACGCCATCTATGTGAGCGCGTACACGTTCATTGTCAGCAACAACCTCGATTCCGGCGAGGAGACGGGATGGGCCAAGCCGGATCTCAACATCATGTTCATGCTGTCCAGCCCCGACGACTACCAGTCGTTCGTCAAGGCCGCCAAGAAGGCCGACGCCGAACTCAAGGACGGGTATGAGATCTCGTCGCCGTCGTTGGAGGCATACCGCAAGTCGATCGCCCCGCTGGGTGCGCTGAACGACACGATGCGGATCACGATGATCGCGCTGTGGGTTGCGGGCGGCCTGCTGCTGGTGGCGTTGGTGGTCTCCGACGGGCTCCGACGGCGCGAGGAGATCGGGTACGCGCTGACCGTGGGCGTGTCCAAAGCGCGTCTCGGCTGGCAGTTCATGCTGGAGGTCTGGATGGTGACGCTGCCGGCGTTCGCGATCGGCGCGCTGGCCGGCGGATTCGCCGCCGGACCGTTGGGTGCCGCGTTGGCCGACGGCCATGCGACCGCGATGACGGCCGACGTGGTCTGGACGATGGTCGGCGCGGGGCTCGGCTGCTGCCTGGCGCTGGCGTTGGTGGCGATGCTGCGCGTCGCCGCGTTCAGGCGCATCTCGCTGTTTGATTCCCGTTCGGAGGTGACGGCATGACCGACAAGGAACTGAAGGATATGGACGAGACCACGTCGATGGATACGACCGCTGCGGCGGATACCACGGACGAGACGACGGTGGATGTGAACGAGGCAGTGGACGACGTACTGCTGTCCGATGCGGACGAGCTGCCGTTCGATGTGGATTTCGACGAGACGACCAAAGTCGATACGGCGTCCGCGCCGGCACCGGCGGACGGCGGCGCGGACGTCGTGGCCGCGAACGCCGACCACGTCAACGCCATGCTCAGTCTGGCCACGCCGAGGGAATCGACCGACGACGAGTCGTCCCCCGACTACATCGAGACCCCGCGTTCCGCCTCGTCCGCCACGGCCGTCTCCACCCACATCGACCGTGAGGTCAAGGTCGGCGACGAGGATCTCAACCTGCTGCGCGCCTACCCCACGCTGTCGCTGCACGACGTGACCTACCGCGACCGCAAAACCGGCCGTGCCCCCGTCGAACACCTGACCTGCGCGTTCGAGGCGGGCACGGTCTCCGCCATCCTCGTGCCCGGCGGCGACGATATGGCGCGCACGGCGATGGTCGGCCTCCTGTCGGGATTGCTGATGCCGGAATCCGGCCACCTGATGAACCGCAGCGCGGAGTACCTCAGCATCGAACCGTTCGAACTGCGCGGACACCGCATCGGCCTGGTGCCGCAACGGTTCGCGGTGCGCGGCGACCTCTCGCCGGTGCGGAACCTCGTGTACGCCATGGACGCCTCCAACCGCAACTTCCTCAAGCCCAAGCCCGTGTTGGCCCGCGAACTGCTGCTGGCGTCCGGACTGGACGAAACGCTGTTGGACAACCGCGTCGATTCCCTGAACGAGGTCGACCGTCGTCGTGTCGCCATCGCACGCGCGGTGTGCTGCGAGGCGGAGATTGTGGTGCTTGACGAACCGTTGGACGGACTGGAGGACGGCGAGCGCGACGCCATCATGGAATTGCTGCGCGGCATCGCGCACGGCGATCCGAAGCGTTGCGTGGTGGTCGTGACGCAGGACGCCGCCGTTGCGGAATCGGCGGATCAGACCGTCACGCTCTGACGGCAAACCGTGCCGTCGGGAGCCGCCAATCAGATCATGCGCATGTGCCAGTGCTCGGCGAGCGCCGGCACGTCGGGCATGCCGTATTCACGGACCAGGTCGAGCCAGCGCCGCTTGTTGTCCTCGCCGAAGCGGGCGGCGCGGGCCGTGTAGGCGTCGGCGGACACGAACTTCGGCGGCACGGATTTGCTGTGGTACTTGTCCGCCACCATCACCGACTCCTGCTCCAGGTTGAGCGGCACATAGTCGTCGGGCGGCAGCGGCAGGCCCTGGGCGATGACACTCTCGCGCGTGAGCCCCACGCCGGTATGGTTGCGCGCGAATTGTGCGATCGACTCGTCCACGCCCTCCTCAAGCAGGTACTCGTAACCGAGCAGACCGTGCAGGATGTAGCGTTTCTTGCTGAACTCCAACGGTTCGCCGTTGCTGCCGTTATGCTTCTTCTTCAATACGCGGTAGGTGCCGATGTCGTGCAGCAGGCCTCCGATCACCACCAGGCGCTCGTCGATGAGGCGCGGCGGTACGGTGCCGCCGGTCACCCCATCCGTGGGAGCCGTGACGGTGGATTCGGACAAAACCACATGCGGGGCGTCCGGAGCGCGGTCCGGTGACTCCGGGTAGCAGCCGGTCCGTTCCGGCGCATCGGCGGGCAGGGTGCAGCGGCGCATGAACAGGGCGTTGCGACGGCGGGCCAGTCGGCGGGCGATGTCGGCGACGATGACACAGTGCGTGTGAATCAGGTCGTAGGCCGCCTGGGAGGGGGCGATCTTGCGGTGGAGTTCGTCGATCTGTTCCATGGTGGGGATGGTGCCGCTCATACCGCCATTCTATGCACGAAACGCTAAATCCCGCAGATCGTCTCCGCTTGTCGGGCGAGTGCCCGCCGGCCTACAGAACGGACGCCACCCGGAAGAATCGGAACCTTGTCCGATTCGGTCATCGCGCCGGGCATCCGCCATACGCCTCATACGGGTGTTCCGCGGGCGGCACGCGGCTCGCACGGGATGGCCGAACATGCTGCGAGGGCTTACCCTAGTAAGTATGGAAATTCATGTTTTGGACCACCCGCTGGTGGAACACAAGCTCACCGTCCTGCGTGACAAGAACACCTCGTCCGCCACGTTCCGCGAACTCGTCTCCGAGCTGGTCATGCTCGAGACCTACGAGGCCACCCGCAACATCGATGTTGTGGATTGCCCGATCGAGACACCGATCTGCCCGATGGTCGGCAAGAAGCTGTCCGACCATCCGCGTCCGATCATCGTGCCAGTGCTGCGCGCCGGCCTGGGCATGCTCGACGGCATGACCCGCATGCTGCCGACCGCCGAGGTCGGGTTCCTCGGCATGAAGCGTGACGAGGAGCATCCCACGCAGCAGATCACCTACGCGAACCGCCTGCCGGACGATCTGACCGGCCGCCAGTGCTTCCTGATCGACCCGATGCTCGCCACCGGCGGCACGCTGGTCGCCGCCACGCACTACTTGGCCGAGCGCGGCGCCAAGGATGTGACCGCCGTGTGCATCCTGGCCGCGCCGGAGGGCATCGAATTCGTCGAGAAGAACATCGACCCGTCCATCGACTTCAAGGTGGTGGTGTGCGCGGTGGACGAGGCCCTCAACGAGAAGGCCTACATCGTCCCCGGTCTGGGCGATGCCGGCGACCGCCTTTATGGCGTCATCGACTGAGCCTGTCCGCCTGTTACGGAAAATCCCGGCTACCGAATACCTGGTGGCCGGGATTTTTGCTACACCACGCCCGATGCACCCGGGCCATTTGTGACTCTGCGATATCGCGGCTGTGATGCATGGTCCCAGAGCCGCGAAATTCCGCCATTCTTGCGAGACATCGCAGAGTCACGAAGTATCAGAGTCCGGAAACAGGACCCGAAGATATGGTGGTCGAACCAGGCATCGCATTCGGCCCGGCTCACATATCCGCGAACGACACCAATCGCACGTTCCCGTCCTCCGCCGCACGCGCCCGAAGTCGGTCGGTGAACCCGGCTTTGGAGAACAACATGTAGTCCTTGCGCTCCATATCCACCAGCGCACTGCGGTACCGCAACTGCTCAAGCTCGGGGATATCGGTCGATTTGCCGCGCCATTTGCATTCGCAATACAGACGGCGGCCGGACGGCTTGCCGTCCGCGACGATGTCGATCTCCTCCTGCCGCTTGGTTCGCGGATCGCCTCCCCACCATCGGCCCATATGGGTGAGCAGGAACGGCACCCGGTCGGTTGCAGTATTGGCCCATAGCCACTGGCGGCATATGTCCTCGAACACGCCGCCCATGTAGTTCGGCAGATCCTTCATGATGAGCTGGACGGCGATATCGGCATGTCCCGACTCGATCAGTGACATATTGTCGGGGATATACCGATACCAGAAACGAAAGAGCAGGTCCTCGATCCGCCAGATGCCGCGACGGCTCCCCTCGGGATAAGGTGTCTCCTTGACGATGATGTGCAGATCCGACAGGTTGCGCAGATAATGGGAGAGCACGGTTTGTTCGATATGGGAGCCGTTGGCTATCTTGACGCCGCTGCTCGCCCCTGACGCGATGGTCTGGATGATGTTGTTGTACTCAGCCGGCTTCCGCAGCTCCTCCTGCAGCAGCTTGCCGGGCTCTTCAAAGAGGTAGGCCGAAGGGTCCAACACGTTCCAACGCAGGTTTTCCTCCAGGCTCACGCCGTCATCGAACTGGATGAGATATTGGGGGATGCCGCCCGTTATCCCATACACCACGGCGGCGTCCTCCTTGCCCATATCGGGCACGAAACCACGGCTTTCGCGATAGTCGAACGGCATCACCTTGATCTGCGCGGTCCGACGCCCGTACAACGGGCTCTGATACCCCAGCACCTGGCGCTCCATGAAACTCATACTCGACCCGGAGAGGATGAGCATGAGCTTGCCTGTTCCATGATGTTGGTCGATCAACTGCTGGAGCAGTGAGGACACCATCGGCTCCGCCTTGGCCAGATACGGGTATTCGTCAATGACCAGGATGAGACGATCGCGTTCGGCCATGCGGAACACATCCTCGAACGCATCCCTGTAGTCCTCATACACGGGCGAGCCCACGCTGTTCAGCCCGTTGCGGTACCGCGCGATGCTGGCGCTGAGCCCTTTAAGGTTGCGTTCAGCGCCGTTCTCGGTGGCGGTATAGAAGATGGCGGGCTTGTCTTGAACGAATCGATTGATCAGAGCCGTTTTGCCGATCCGGCGACGCCCGTACACAACGACGCACTCGAACTTCCCACTATCATAACGGCGCTGCAGCATCTGCAACTCGGTCTCGCGTCCGATGAACCCCACCATGATGCAGCCTTTCTGCAAGTACAATACTTAGTATTATACTTTATAGTACCGTACTTTCATAAAATTGCGCCCCGCGTAACCAGGAAACCCACAAACGCAACCGCAAACGAGGCCGCCCGACCCCACTCCCCACCCCGACACGCCCGGCCTGCGCGGACTCTGACACATCGTGACTGTGATACATTCCAGAAAACGGCGGAATAACGCCAGTCTCTGAAAGTGTCAGAGTCACAAAAGTGTCAGAGTCCGCACAGGCCGGGCGTGTCTCAGTGCTCGTCGGGGACGAACGACTCGAAGATGTGGTGATCGAACCAAGCATCGCATTCGGCCACCTCGTCGCGGCTGCGCACGGTCCAGGAGACCGGCACCGCGCCCAGCGCACGGTTCAGGCGCACCTGCGGGGAACCGCCGCTGCGCCAATCACACGCCACAAAATCCGGACGGGACAGCCAGTTGAACAGCAGCCGACCCGCGGCCCAATAGGTCACGTCGGTCTGCCCCAATGGCAGCGGCTCAATCAACTGGCCGCGGCACACCTCCGGACGATGCTCCCTGTACCAACGCATCGCCATCGGATGGAACGACTCCACCACATACGGACCCGCATACGCCTGCAACAGTGCGTCGCCCTTCTCCATCAGCTCCTCGCAACGCGGCGTCCAATCGCTGCCATCGATCTTGTATTCCACAATCAGCGGCACGCGGCCCGCCACCACCTTGAGCACGTCCGAGAACAGCGGCACATGCTGGTAATACCCCAGCGGCGGCTTGGCCGGGGTCACCACCAGGCCGGGGGCCTCCACCGCGTTCGGCACCGGCTCGGCCAGCTCGCAGCCGGGGCGCGACGGCGTGGGATACAGCGGGATCCGGGTCAGCTCGTCATAGGTCAGGTCGCAGATGCGGCGCGGATCGCCCGCCACACGCATCAGCGTCTCATCGTGGGCCACCACCACCTGGCCGTCCATCGTCAACTGGATGTCGAGCTCGATGCCGTACCCGGCCTCACAGGCGGCGGCGAACGCGGCCAGGGAGTTCTCCGGGGCGATCGGGCCGACGCATTCGGGCGTACCGTAGCCGGCCTTCATCGCCATCCGGCGCGCCAAGGCCACGTACTCCCCGCTTTCAGCCGCATACTGCGCGGTCAGGCCGGAACCGGCGTCGTGCAGGCCGCGATGCGCGTACCAGACGTCCGGGATCGACGGCACGTAGTTGTCGCGCTTGTCGGAGAAACTGCGCGGAGCGATCGCCCACGCCGCGGCACCCGCCGCAGCCGCGCCGGCCAACAGCACCTTACTGAACATCCCACGTTCCGCCATGATGATCCTTCCTCGGGTCGGATGGTCCACTGCTACCGAGACTAGCCGCATGCCCCGTCTTTGCCGGGGTCGCGGCAGGGTTCCGGCATGGCATCGGGCTCCGCGATTTGATCAATTTCATGCCGCCATGGTAGCGCAGGACATCGGGGAATACGGGGGCAGTACCACGTTTACGGAGCGGTGCGGTTGACGCACGAGCCCGAATCGTAGCTCCCACTCGCACACGCCTCAGCGCCTCTTGGAACGACGGCCCTTGAAGTAGATGTCGAAGACGATCCACACGGACAGCACGAACGCCACCACGTAGCCCATGAACCCGACTACGGGGATGCCGAACACGATCGGCGGCACACCGGCGAAATACACGATCGACGAGCCCACATACAGACCGACCACGATCAGCGCCATCGTCAGGCGGTTGACCATCTCGGAGAGCATGCGCATCGGCTCCTCGGCGCCGGCCAGCTCCATGTTCACCCGCAGCTGGCCGCGCGTGAGCATGCGCGCCGCCACCTTGGTCTCACAGAGCGCGCCGAGCAGGCCGTGCAGCGCCGCATGCGCCTCGACGCCCAACGACTTGACCTCATCCGCGGCTGCGCGGTCCAGGGGCTTCGACGTGGCGATGTGCTCCGAGATGATCTCGATCATGTTCACGTCGGGGATGAACTCGTCCAGCAGCCCCTCCAACGTGACCAGCGCGCGGGCCACCGTGGTCACCGTGCTCGGCACCTCGATGCCGTGCCGCTGCGCCAGCTGGGTCAGCGCGGTCACGAACGAGGCCAGGTCCAGGTCCTTCAGATCCACGGTGCCGTATTCGGCCACAATGGTGTCCAGATCGGCCAGCAGCGCCGGATAGTCGGACGCATCGGACTCAGTGCCGGCGAATCGCAGCAGGCCGTCGGCGAGCGCCGGCGAGTCCTGTTTGGCCACGGCGAAGATCATCTGCTTGAGCACCGAACGGGTTTTGGCGTTGAGCCGGCCGGTCATGCCCAGGTCGATCAGGACGATCTGCCCGCCGGCGATGATGATGTTGCCGGGGTGCGGATCGGCGTGGAAGAAGCCGTCGTCGAGCACCTGGGTGGCGTAGTTGTCGACGAGCTTGGTGCCGATCTCCTTAAGGTCGTATCCGGCGGCGATCAGCTGTTCGGGGTGCGAGACGGAGATGCCCTCCACATAGTCCATCACCACCACATGCTCGGTGCACAGATCCATGTAGGGTTTCGGGCAGTCCATGTAGACGTAGGGCTGGCAGAAGCGTTTGAACTCGGCCAGGTTGCGGGCCTCCACGAGGAAGTCCGTCTCGGATTCGAAGGTATCCCAGAGCTCCTCGACCACACCGCCCAGATCCACCACCTGTGCACTGGGCATGACCCGGGTGGCCAGACGGGCGATCGAACGCATGATGGATACGTCCTGGGCCATGGTCTCACGCACACCGGGGCGTTGCACCTTGACGGCCACGTCCTCGCCGGTGAGCAGTGTGGCCCGATGCACCTGGGCCAGCGATGCGGAGCCCAGCGGGGTGGGGTCGATGTGCTCGAAGATCTCGCCGATGGGACGTCCGTATTCCGAGGACAGCGTCTCCAAGACTGTCTGGTACGGCATCGGGTCGGCGTCGGCGCGTAGTTTCGCCAGTTCGTCGCAGAATGCCTGCGGCAGGATCTCGGAGCGCATCGAGAGAATCTGCCCGACCTTGACGAAGGTGGGGCCGAGCGCCTCCAGCATGAGCCGCATCTTGACCGGGGTCAGGCCGTGGATGACGTCGAATTGGTTGGCGATGCGGGCGATCTGCCAGAGTCGTTTGAGTTTGTTGCGCCGTGTCAGATGGTACCGCGCGGCGAATGCGTCGTTGCGGCGGGATCCGAATAGGCCGATGAGTTCGGCGACTTCCGCGTCGGGGGTGCCGGGAGCGTACTGGCGGCCATGCGTGTATGGAGACGCCGATGTGCGGGCGCCCGACGCAGAGACATCCGGTGCGGCGGCATCCGACGTGGGGATATTCGATGTCGGCTTATTCGACGCTGAAGCGTCAGGCCGGTTTGTTGCGCCCGATGGCTGCCGACCGGTCTTGGGGGATGGGGATTCGTTGCTCATTGCGGCATCAGCAACCGTCCGATGCGCTTGCGCGACACCGGACGGTTATAGGTGGAAGAGCCCTACTCGGCCTGATCGGCCTTGGCCTCGTGCTCTTCCTTGACCTCTTCGGCCTTGCGCTTGAGCTCGGTGTTCAGGGCCTTGCCCTGCTCAACGGTCAGCTCGCCCTTCTTGACCAGATCGTCAACGATTTCCTGACCCTTCTCCACCGTGGTGGCCAGGGCGCCGACGCCCGCCAGAAACACCTTGCGCAGGCCTTCACCGAAATCGAAATCAGCCATCGTGTCCTCCTTTGAACGGATGTGGTTCCACTCTACCGCACCCCGCACTTCATGCCGGTTCAACATTCGAGGGACGATATCGAAAAAACGGCACAGTGGCGTCAAGCCATCCCTTATCGGAAAAAGTGTGTTATGCAACACTTTTCCGCATACCCGTGCAGGGGATGGGAAAACAGCGCTTTCCGACGGAACGCTTACCGCGGCCTGCCGGCGGCCACGGCCCTGGCTTTGGCGGCGATTCCGTCGATGCGCGCGAGTTCGGCGACCCGGTCCTTGGCCTGGCGCGGTTCGAATGCGCCGTAACGCCGTTCCGCGGCCGCGCGGATGAGGAAATCCGCAATGGCCGGGTTCTTGGGCAGCAACGAACCGTGCATGTAGGTGCCGATGACGTTGTTGACGCGCGCGCCCTCGGTGCGGTCCTCGCCGTTGTTGCCGGTGCCGTCATGGTCCACACGGCCCAGCGGTTCGACGCCCGGATCGAGGAAGGTCTGCCCGGAATGGTTCTCGTAGCCGATGATGTCGCCGAAGTGCGCGGAATGTTCGACGAGGTTGCCGATCATGCGCACGTCGCGCCCGATGGTGTGGGCGCCGATGATGCCGATGCCGTCGAGCCGGGTGCCGTCGATTGTCTCGAAGTAATGGCCGAACAGCTGGTACAGGCCGCAGATCATCAGCATCGGCACGCCATCCGCGGCGAAGCGGCGCAGGTCGTCGGCGCGGGCGAACAGGTCGTCGATGATCTTCTTCTGCCCGGTGTCCTGTCCGCCGCCGCCGAGGATCATGTCCACGTGCTCCGGCCACGGGTCGCCCTGGTTGATCTCGTGGATGCGCGGCGCATACCCGTACAGCGCGAGCCGCCTGGCGACGGTGAGTACGTTGCCGGAGTCGCCATAGATGTTCATATCCTTGGGATACAGGGAGACGACGTCGATGACGCCGGCAACCCCATTGGTCTCGTTGGTTTCGCTCATCGTCGCTCCTTAACGTCCCACGCCGGCATCGGCGACTTCGGTCATGCGGCCAAGCCGTGCACGCACGGCGAGCATGGCGGTGTATGTGCAGTAGATATGCTTCGGCGTGCCCGGATCGGCGGTCACGAACCGTTCGACGGCCTTATCCAGATCCGTATCAACCTCAGCGACCGGCACCTGGTCGTATTCGAGGCGCAGCGCCATATCCCACGCGCGCACGCCGGAGACCATCGCCACACCGGTGCCGCGCAGGCTGGTGAAGTCCACGTCCCACAGCCAGCTCATATCACGGCCATCGGCGTATTCGTCGTTGATGCAGATCATCGTGTCATGTCCTTCGGGCGGGAACGATGCCAGCGACAGGCGGAAACCCATCGGGTTCTTGACCAGCAGCAGTTCCACAGTGGAACCGTTCACATCGATTGATTCCCCGCGGCCGAACGCGGGGGTGACCGTCGAGAGCGCGGCCATCAGCGCGTCGGTATCTGACTGCGCGACCAATGTCATGCGTGCGGCGGATGCATCAGAGTCCGGTGAGCCCGTCGATTCCGCCCTCGTCGTTCCGATCGTGCCGCGGCGGATATCCGCCAGCACGGCACGTACCACGGCGAGCGCGGCCGCTGCGTTGTACAGGTTGTAGACGCCTTCGAGTCGGACCGGCGTGGTCAGGTCGGCACCGTCGATGCGGAACATGGCCTGATGGTCACCGACCGCCATCAGCGTGACGTCAGCGGGAAGCGCTTCGGGAGTACGTCCACCGGTGTCGGAATCCCCGTCAGGGCAGGATTGGCCGGCCTTGCCGGCGACGCCCGAACCGTCGGATGCGGCAGCGGATGCTTGGCCGGACTCCATGTGCTCGGCGGCGGCTCCGAGTCCCGGCAGGCTCACCGTGGTGGCCATGTCGTCGTCGGAGGGGAAGAACGAGCGCAACGAGGCATCCAGTCCGAAGTAGCGGACCGAGGCCGTGGCGGGCGCCACGTCGGCGAGCGCGGCGATGCGCGGGTCCTCGCGGTTGAGCACCACGGTGCCGGTGGTGGCTTCGGCCACGCTGCTGAGCAGACGGGCGGTGTTGTCGATCTCGCCGAAGCGGTCGAGCTGGTCGCGCATGACGTTGAGTAGCAGGCAGTAGCGCGGCTTGACCTGGCGAACGAAGTGCACGGCGTAGGCCTCGTCGAGTTCAAGCACGGCGATGTCGGCGTCCAGCCGGCCGCCGAGCGTCACCCGGTCAAGCAATGCGGAGACCACGCCACGGGTGAAGTTCGAGCCGGTGGGGTTGGTGAACACCTTCAGCCCCAGGTTCTCCAGCACGGAGGCCACCATACGCGTGGTGGTGGTTTTGCCGTTGGTGCCGGAGACCAGCACCACGCCGAGCGGCAGCTGACCGAGCGTGCGTGCCAGGAAACCGGGGTCGATGGTTTCGGCGATCTTGCCGGGGAACGCGCTGCCGCCGGAGTGCGCCAACCGCGCCGCCTTACGCACGGCCTTGCCGATCAGCGGGGTGGCGAAGGCGTGCCAGGGGCGGCGAGTCTTCGCGTCCACCGGTTCCTGAACTGTTGTATTCCGCGATGCCATCGTTACACCCCCTGGTTGTTGTAATCCTGCGGCATGTCCTTGAATTTCGAGGTCGCACCGAGGAATGCCAGATGGAAGGTATCGGTCGGACCGTTACGGTGCTTGGCCATGATGATGTCGGCCTCGCCCGGACGGTCCTCCTTGTCATAGAAGTCGGGGCGGTGCACGAGGAACACCACGTCGGCGTCCTGCTCGATCGAGCCGGATTCGCGAAGGTCGGACAGCTGCGGCTTCTTGTCGTTGCGCATCTCGGGTCCGCGGTTGAGCTGGGAAAGCGCCACAACCGGCACCTCAAGCTCCTTGGCGAGCAACTTCAGCGCACGGGAGAATTCGGAGACCTCCTGCTGGCGGCTTTCCACGCGCTTGCCCGAGGTCATCAGCTGCAGGTAGTCGATGACCACGAGTTTCAGGTCGTTGGTCTGCTTGAGCCGCCGGCATTTGGCACGGATCTCCATCAGGCTCATATTCGGGCTGTCGTCGATGAACAGCGGCGCGTTCTGCATGCGGTTCCAGAACTTGTTCAACGTGTTCCACCGTTCCGGCGTGATGTCGTCGGCACGACGCAGCGCGACCAGCGGGATGTCCGTTTCGGCGGAGATGATGCGCTGCGCCAGTTCCGTCTTGCTCATCTCCAGGCTGAACACGATGGAGGTCAGGCCGTGGTGCAGCGAGGCGGCACGGGCGAAGTCGATGCCGAGCGTGGACTTGCCCATGGCCGGGCGGCCGGCGACCACGATCATCTGGCCGGGCTGCAGGCCCTGCGTCACGTCGTCGATGTCGCGGAAGCCCGTGGGCACACCGCGTTCCACATTGCCCTGCTGGAGATTGTCCAGCATCTCCAGCGTGTCCTTGACGGCATCGCCGAGCGGCGCGTAATCCTGCCGCACACGGCCCACGCTCATCTCGTAGACCTCGGATTGGGCCAGATTCACCACGTCCTCGGCCTGGGAGCCCTCCGCCGAATACCCTAGCTGGGCGATCTTGGTGCCGGTGGCGATCACGTTGCGCAGGATCGCGCGCTGGTGCACGATCTCGGCGTAGAACGTGGCGTTCGCGGCGGTCGGCACCGAGGCCACCAGACTGTGCAGGTAGTCCGCGCCGCCGACCTTCTCCAGGTCGCCGGCTTTGAGCAGCTCGTTGGCCACCAGCACCACGTCCACCGGCTGGGAGCCTGAGAACAACGTGATGATGGCCTCATAGATGGTCTGATGCTTCGGCTGATAGAAATCGGTGACGTCGATCATCTGCGAGACTTCGCCGATGGCGTCCTTGCTCATCAGCATGCCGCCCAGCACGGCCATCTCGGCGTCATCATCGTGCGGGGGCACACGGTCGAAGATCACGTCACGCGACGACGCACCGGAGGCGCCGGACGTATACGACGCGTCACCGGCGTAGCCGTCCGCGCCGCGCGAACCACGGCCGTTCCCGCCCGAACGGGACTCATCCCAACTGTTTCCATCAACCATACGTTCGAGTATAGATGCAGGCTCGAAAGCCGGTAGATATCTACCGATCGCCCATGTCCCCATCGACGTCCAGCAACCAGTCGACGGCCCGGATGACGGTAATGCCGTCCTGTGTGGTACCGACGCCGTAGGGTTCGAGCGTCACGACGACCTTCGGGAAAGAGTCACCGACCGCGCGCAGCGGCGCCAGTTCGCGCTCGCGTGTGGCTTCGTCGGCCATCGACGCGGTGACCTGAACATACCGCATCGCCGAGCCTCGCCTCGCGACGAAATCGACCTCTCCCGTGGGCAGCGCACCGACGTGAACCGTCCATCCGCGACGCAGCAGTTCCATGTATACGATGCCCTCCAGTTGGAATCCGGCATCGACGCCCGCGAAGCCCAGGGCATAATTCCTGAACCCGTTGTCAACCGGATAATACTTGCGTTGGGGACGGAGGATCTGTTTGCCTCTCAGCCCGGATTGTTCCGCCGCATAGATCACGAACGCCCGCTCCAGCATCCTGATCTGCTCGTCCAGCGTCTGCGGGCTGATGACGACGCCGGATGATTTCAACGTGTTGACGATTCTGCGCACCGAGAACAGGTTCCCGGATGTCGCGAACAGATACCGCGCGATCTTGTCGAACGTCGCGAGATCACGGATACCATACCTGCTCGCCACGTCCTTGACGACGATGGTATTGAATATGGCGTCCAGAACCTCCGCGGCGCGCGATTCGTCTGCCGGCCCCATGGCAAGCAGCGCCGGCATGCCGCCGTACCGCATGTAGTCGGCCAGCAGCACGTCGGGCGAATCCGACGATTCGTCCTGCAAGACACGGCATGATACGTATTCCTCGAATGAGAACGGGTAGACCGGTATCTCCACATACCGGCCGGCGATGTAGGTGGCCAGTTCGCCGGACAGCAGCATCGCGTTCGATCCGGTCAAATAGATGTCGGTATCCGGCTGCGTCTGGAAACGACGGACGACCTTCTCCCATCCCGCCACCTCCTGCACCTCGTCCAGCAGGATGACGAACGTACCGTTCTTGTCTGCCGCACGATACGCCGCAGACAGTTCCTCGTACAGGTCTCGCGCGGCGTAGTCGAAGGGCAGCCCCGCGGCATCGAGCTGTTTGAAGAACAGATTGGATTCGGCGATGCCGTTTGCCCTCAGACGGTCGGCGAACATACGCAGCAACGTCGACTTGCCGCACCGGCGGACACCCGTCAGCACCTTGACCTCGTCGGTGCCCATGTGGGCGATCAACGATTCCAGCAGTCGGGGCCGGGGATACGTCAATACGTTTTCAAACATGAAATATATTCTACATTATTCAAAACAAAAATCGTAATGTAAACTATGACTTATATTTATCGAAACAAGCGTGCCTTGCACTCTACGCGCGAGGCGGCCCCGACACGAATCAGAACCGCCTCAATCAATGTAATGCCGTATGTCCTATTCCGCATCAACGGACTGTACGACGGGCAAGATGGAACCCGACACCAATCACGGCAGACACAACCAACACGCCCAAGACCACGACGATACCGGCACCGGTATCGGGCAAAGCCTTCTTCTCGTCGTCAGAAGGCGTGGCCTCCGACCGAGTATGAGCGTCCCCGCTCTGATCGGAAGGCTTGGTCTCCGGCTGAGCAGAGGTATCCCCGCTCTTAGCAGGGGTCACTTCGAGGTCGAGCTCGGCGACGGGAGTATAGCCCTCTTTATCGACCGTCAGATAGATGTTGTGATTACCAGGTGTGGTGTCAGCCGGAATCTTCACCGTGGTATTGAATGCGCCGCTGGTGTCGGTCACCACAGCCCCCAACAGCACCGGCTCCGAGTGCAACCACAGCCAATACGTGGTGTTCGGCTCGGCTCCCTTACCCGTAATGGTAAACTCATCACCCTGTGCCGCAGTCGAAACTCCTTCACCGGAGGTATCGCCAGTGGAGTCCCCCGCACCCTCGATACTCGGCATCAATGGAGCACCATTCGCGAGCGTGAACGAAACGGAACCCGCAGGAGCGTCGAAACCTTCGCGGTACACCGCGAAGGCGTACGTTCCCGTGCGTCCGGCAAGCGGCGCGAAGTCACGCATAATCAGGCCATCGTTGTCGGCCTGAACGTGCTCCTCCGAGGCTACAACATCATTATCGGCATCAAGCCACTGCAGCGTGTAGAAACCATTCGGTATGAGATTACCTGCCATAACGAAGGGAGTCGTGTTCAAACGCGTATGAACCTCCATAATCGGGGTGGGCGGCTCCAGCACAGTAATCTCCTGATTGCCATCCGTGTATCCCCCAGTATTTGGAATCGCCAGCTGCAGCACATATTCGCCCGGAGCCAAATCAGTAGGAATGATGACACGACCACCTGTTTCCCCGTTCCAGTCGCCGTTCGAATCAAGATCCACTTCGGCCAGTTGCCGCCACGGACCGCCGGCTTTCGGGTACAGATAGATGCTCCAGTCCCCTTCCGAAGCAGCAATTGGATTAATATGCGCGGTCATCCAGACCATCATCCCAGGCAGCATTGCCTGCGGATCCACGTTCGGAGTGGCGAAATCCAAACGGAATTCATCATTTTCGGCCCGTACAGCGACCTCCGACGCCACGACGTCCGACGTCGCAGTCTCATCGGCAACTGCAATGGGAGCAACGGACAATCCTCCCAACATCATGGCAACGGCCACCACACCTATGCCGAATACGCGCTTTCTTCCCATATTTCTTCTCCCTTGCGAATCAGCAATCACATACACGGTGGAATGTATCGGCAAAGGCCCGAGGACAGGCCGCCCTTGTCACAACGCGTAAGGTTCACGTCATAACCGATTGCGCCGGACAGGGCACAACCACCCTCGCGATGAATTTCGGCCCATCACCAGACGAGACAACGTGCGACACATCGAACGTGCCGCCGTGCCGTTCTGCGATGCCGCGGATAATCGACAGGCCCCATCCGTACGAGCCGAACCGACAACCATGCGCGGCGGCGTCCTCGCGGAAGCTGCGACGCGGCGGCGAGGCCGCGGCGTTGCGGGTCTCAATGACCAGGCAATCGAGCACGACATGCGCACGCAGCGTCATCCACCGCCGATCGCGCGGTAATGCGAGGCACGCCGTACCGGCATTGTCGAGCAGATTCGCGAACAACGCACACAGCTCGGCGCTCGGCAGCGGACAGTCATCGTCCAGATCGATATCGAGGTCGCATGCGACACCGTCGCGGCGCAACGCCGGTATGATTGTCGCGCACAACGCGTCGACAGCCTTGTGCCGGCAGAACGCACGACACCGCGGCAACCGCGCCGATAAATCCGCGCACCATGCGTACACCGCGTCCGCATCCCGGCATGCCAAAGCGGTACGCGCTTCGGCCAGACGCGTCTCGATCACCTCGTCCACGGCCATCGCCTTGTCCAGCTCACGGCGCAGCATCCGGAGATGCCGACGCTGGGCGTGCAACTGCTGTTCGAGTCGCGCCCGTCGCTCCCGGTACAGCAACGCCCTCTCGGCCTCCGCCAAGTTGCGGAACAGCGCGACATCCCCCATCGCGCACAGCACGGCGAGTGCGGCCAGCAGCAACGCGTAGGGCACCCGGTACCGGACATCACCGCCCAGATGAAGCGAGACCATGTTGTATCCGATGAACGCCATCTGACTCAACGGATACAGCATGTTCACAGCACGCCTACCGACCGTCGCGCCTTCCAGACCGCCAATCAGACGTACCGACGACAACAGCAGCAACGCGAATGCAAGGCCGTCAGCAACGGCGGCGGCAATCATAACGGCGGTCGTCATCGCCGCCGCCCTGAGGTCGCGCGATCGTTATCATGCATCTGCCGGCCAAGTGCCGCCACCGACTCCAGATGCCGAGTCGCCGCATCGAACTCGCCACGCCGCGCCAACGCGGACACAACGGCCAACTGATTGCGGATATCATGATTCCGTCGCGCCACCGACTCCACGTACCCTGCGACTTCGCCATACTGCCGCAGGCACGCGTCCAGTTCCCGTTGCAGCAATTGCGAGGCTTCCCGATCCAGACGTGCCCGATATTCGCGCTCCATTGACCGAAACAACACAACGTCCACGAACAGGCAAACCACTCCCAGGGCGGCCGCACCAAACAGATACCGCCGTCCATCCGCAAACACCGACACGGCCATCGTCAGGGACACGCCAAGAATCGCGAACTGAAACAAGGAGAACAACAGGAACCGGTCGTTGCGCAGGAAGTCCGCATGCGCATAATACCGACGCGCCCGTTCCGACACCATCAATTCGAGCAACAACGTCAGGCCAATCTCAACGACCATGGCACCTATCGCATAGGCCCGCACCGTACGCATCGAACCCGGCAACACGCTGACGCCCGACAGAACCTCGGCCAACGGCACAGTCGTCAAAACGAGCGGCGGCGCCCCCAACAGATGTGCCCGCAATGATGCCAGACCGACCGCGGCGAACGCCGTCGTGCAGAACGCCAGCGTCGTGGCGCATACGGCAAGCATGCGTTCCACGACACCGCCCGTATAGAGGGCAAAAGGCAGTACGACGTATATCACGACAGGCAAGACCACCAAGCGCAGAACGCGAACCGCCACGCCGTCTTCGACAAGTCCGGTTTCGGGGCGCATGAGCATCATCACGAGCAACAGGACCGACTGCACACACATCAATGCGACCGGCGCGCGGGAACGCATCGCATGGTTCTGCACATGGAAACGCGCGACGGCAACCAGTACGGCCGCCACGTCACCGACCATCGGCCCGGCGACATAGGCCTCCAACATTGCTCCCGCAGTCATCGCACCGTGCGCGCGTACGCCAACACCGCCGCCTTCGCCACGGCCCGACGACGCTGACTGATCGGAATCGCCCTGCCATCGGCGAGTACGAACCGGTCGTTGTTCCATGCCGTCACATAATCAAGATTCACCAGGAAGCTTTGGTGACAGTGGACAAAGCGATCAGGGAGCATCTCGGCGAACCGGGCGAGTTTGAGGTATGTTTCCACATCACCGTAGCGGGTGTGGATGCATAACAATCGGCGGTGGCTCTCCGCCCACATCACATTGCGCGGTAACACGACGCGCACGTCGCCGCCAGACGCAACGAGCACCGGACGTTCGGACGACTCGGCACGTCGCCGAAGCGCCTCGCCCACCGCCTCATCCACAGCTTTCTGTACAACCGGTTTCATTAGAAATCCGACATGCTGCGTCGCATACACCTTGGAGTGGCAGTCGCCGTATCCGGTGACATAGATGACCTGCGTCGCGCTGCCCCGCGGAAACAATCGAGCCACTGCCGCGATACCCTCCGCCTCAGCGGACTCGCCGAAGCGAATGTCCATGAACACGATGTCAACGTTACGCTCACCGTCACGACAGAACCGTTCGAAGGCTTCCAAGGAATCGAAACAGCAAACGTCCACGCCGTCCGATGACATGTCACCGCCAGTTTCTCCAACGACGGGCAACGCGTCAGAATATCCGCCCGACGCATGGACAGCGGATACATGGTTTGACGACTCCGACGAAATCCGGCACAGCAATGGCGAGCTCCGAACCATCCAGGCCAATTCCTCAGCCTGCAACCGATCGTCGTCCACAATCACCACCAACATGGCTTCCCTTCCCCTCGTCACGCCATGCCGCGGCGACCATGTCGGTCACACCGGTCGCCGACGTGCGTCATGCTCCCCACAACTCAGGCTTCTCTCCGTATCATAGGCCTCCAAAACCACACCTGATGCCGCCGATGTCATAATCGCACAGGAACATGTAACAACCGACGCTCAATCGGTAGCTCGGTATCCGGCAACGCCCCATACACTTCGAGGCGACGCCCAGGGCCTAATCTCCACCGTCCCTCTGCTCTTAGATGCCCGTCCGGCGCTCGTCGGTATCTTGTTCAACGCCTGTGTGCGGCACCTCACATGACCACAGGCACTATACCAATGTTTCTCATTCTTCCACGTCACTATTCACATGACATTCGTGGAATGTTCGGCAAGGCGACACGCTCGGACTCTGCAATGTGGATAGAAAAACGTGAGTTATCCACATTTTGGGGATAACTCTGTGGATAGCAGGGTGGGTTATCCACAATATGGGGATAACCATGTGCATAACATGGGGATAACCGAATGGATGTGAGACTGAGATTTGCATATCCGAACCAATCGTGGTAAAGACAGACGGAATCCCATCCGCAGCACCCACATCCGCCTCCGTATTCGCACACCGTTCCATGTGCGTTTCGCGGGGATATCCAGCACATGCAACCGAACGCCCCTCCTCTATCCCCAGCATTCCCATTCCGGTACAATCGCCCCATGCCACAAACGAACCCCACCGACACCCGCGCCATCAACCGCCAGATCCTCGCCCTCGCCGTCCCCACCTTCGGACAGCTCATCGCCGAACCTGCGTTCGTGCTCATCGACACGGCCATCGTCGGCCACATCGGGGACACGGCGCTGGCGGGACTCTCGATCGGCTCCACCATCCTGCTCACCGTGGTGGGATTATGCGTGTTCCTGGCCTACAGCACCACCAGCCAGGTCGGCCACCTCATCGGCGCCGGACGCCGCCGCGAAGGGCTCGAAGCCGGGATCGACGGGCTGTGGCTGGCCCTCATCATCGGATCCGTGGCCTCATTGGTCATCTTCCTGGCCGCCGAACCGCTGTGCTGGGCCATGGGCGCGCGCGGCGACGTGCTCGACAACGCCACGGCCTATCTGCAGGCCGTGGTGTTCGGGATGCCCGGCATGATGCTGGTGTATGCGGCGAACGGCATCTTCCGAGGCCTGCAGAAGGTGCGTATCACCCTGGCTGCGGCGGTGTGCGGCGCGGTGGTCAACACCGTGCTCGACGTGCTGTTCGTGTTCGGATTCGACTGGGGCGTCACGGGCTCCGGTGCGGCCACGCTCATCGCCCAGTGGTTCATGGGACTGTTCCTGGTCGTGCCGGCGCTGCTGTGGGCGCGGGCGGACGGCGCGGACTGGCGGCCACGGCTGCGCGGCATCCTCGGCAGCGCCAGCGACGGCTCCGTGCTGTTCATCCGCTCGCTGGCGCTGCGCGCCTGCATGGTGGCCACCGTCATGGCGGCCACGTCGATGGGCACGCAGGTGCTGGCGGCCTATCAATCGGTGAACTCATGCTGGAACTTCGTCATCAACATATTGGATGCGATCGGCATTGCGGGGCAGGCGTTGGTGGCCGCCGAACTGGGTGCCGGGCACCGTGACCGTGCGCGCCCGATGACGCGTGCGGCGGGCCGCTCCGGGCTGATCGGCGGCGTGGCGATCGGCGTGGCCCTGATCGCGGTCGGATTCGTTGCCGCGCCGCTGTTCTCCCCGACACCCGACGTGCAACGACTCATCACAGTCGGCATGATGGTATTGGGAATATTCCTGCCGTTGGGCGGATGGATGTGGGCCGTGGACGGCATCCTGATCGGCGCGGGCGACTACCGCTATCTGGCGGCCGGTTGCGCGGCCACGGCGGCGGTCTACCTGCCGGCGTTGTGGGGACTCCATCTGGCCGACGGCGTGATCCTCACCAATGATGCGGTCCGAATGGCCGCGCTCTGGACGGTGATCAACCTGCTGTTCATCGGCGCACGCGCCATCTTCAACGGCCTACGCATCCGCACCGACCGCTGGATGCGCTGACCCGGTCACGCCAGAGAACGGCGGGCGGCGGCGAACATCATGCGCGCGGTGGATTCCCGCCACGACGACCACCCGTACCGTTTGGTGATCTGCTCGTCGGATGTGGCGCCCAATGACGATCCGTCGGCGCGGGTCAGGTCGAACAGCATGTCCAGCATCACCGGGTCACGCCCCACCCGTTCCGCCAGTTCGGCGCCGACGGCCGGGTCATGGGGGTCACGCCCGGTGGCGAATTCGGATAGGGTCAGGTGCTCGCGCACCAGCAGTGTGGCCATCCCGACCACGTGTTCGCCGAACCCCATGCGGCGCAGGATCACCGGCGCGTGGCGTGCGCCTTCGGCCGCATGGTCGCGCACGCCGGGGCGTTTGCCGATGTCATGCAGCAGTCCCGCCAGCAGCAGCGCGGCATACCGCTCGTCATCGTAATGCTCCGACAGTCCCGGCATCGACGCATCCGACGGGACCGCACCGATCGGGGCCGCGCCCCTGGCACCCGCGTCAACGCCGCGGGAACCGCCATGGCTGTCGGACCGCCCATCGCCGCGGCCCAATCGCGAAACGACCTGGATCATATGCTGGTCGATGGTGTACCGATGCGCGGCCGAGACGCTCGGACGGTTGCGGATGCCCAACCATTCGGGCATCCACCGCCCGGGGACGCCGACGTAATCCAACCGCTCCCACACCTCCGGCAGGTTCGCCCCGCAGGACAGCAATCGGATCAGCAACGCACGCTCCTCGGCGTTCCAGTCATGGTCGCGCATCGGGCAGCGCGTGAGATTGGACAACGTCACCGGATTGATCGGCAACCCGGATTCGCCCGAGGCCACCGCCACGCGCAACGGCAGCGCCGGATCGGACGACGGATCGGCATCGGGCGCGAGCACGATCTCCCCCTCATGCCGTGCCACCCCGGGGGCGATGACGTCGAACGTCGGCGCCTCACGCCGCCCCGCCGCACGCGGCTGGAAGATCTGGAAGAACGCGAATCGCGGCCGGTCGTGCACCAGCGAGCGCCGGGCGCGCGAGGCGGTGTCCAGATAGGCGAACGACACCGTGCGCCCCAGTCGGGCGATCATCGTCATCAGGTCGTCGATGGAGGCGGCGGCGCGCTCCCCCTCCGGCAGCGTGGGGTCCGCCAGGCCCAGCATCGCGGCGACCGCGGGCTGGTATGCGGTCAGCAGCAGGTTCGTATCGCGTCCCGCCGCCAGGTGGATGCAGTCGCGGACGTCCAGCAGCCGTTCGACGGCGTCGTCGTACCCGCCATGGGGGCGATCGGCCAGCCACGAGGCCGCCAGCGCGGACACGAGCACCGTGTCGCGCAGACCGCCGTGCGCCTCCTTGACGTTCGGCTGGTTGAGATACGGCAGTCTTCCGGATTCCAACAGACGCGCCTGCGCCGAGTCCAGCAGTTCGGGCAGACGACGGCGCGCGGCACGGCGCCATCGTTCGAGAATCGACGACGCCGTGTCCTCGATCAGTTCCGCATCGCCCGCGACCGACCGCACCTCCAGCCATCCGGTGGCCGCCGGCAGATCATGGTCCGTCACCGCCTCGCACTGCGCGCGGGAACGCACGGCATGGTCGAGATCCAGGCCACTGTCCCACAGCGGATACCACAGCAGATTCGCCAGCTCGGTGATCTGGTGCTCGTCCAGCACATGCCCATCGTGGATGAGCACCAGGTCCAGGTCCGAACACGGACCGATCTGTCCACGGGACAGGGAACCGGTGGCGGCCAATCCCACGCCGCGGTCCGGCACCACGAACGATGTCGCCGCGCACGCCTCGTCCCACAACGCTCGCAACCGGTCCATCGCCAACGCGGTACGCGCGCGACGCTTGCCCGCGCCATCACGGTATACGCCGTCCGCATCCGGGGCGCTCAGCTCCAGGAACCGCGCCTTCAGCCCATCCACGGCACTCATATCGGACTCCTCACCTTGCGGGCGCAACATCGACGCCGAACCACGCCCCGACCGCCCGCACCATATCAGCAACAACCACAGCGGCTCCCCCGTACCACGCCGTATCAACAAGGAATCCCCGCACACCATCGGCGTGCGGGGATCCACCATAATCATCCGGACGAAGCCGGCCGTCAGATAGCGGCCGAACCGGTCTCGCCGGTGCGCACGCGCGTCACCGAATCAAGCGGCGCGACCCACACCTTGCCGTCGCCGATCGTGCCGGTGGCGGCGGCCTTGACAATCGCGTCGACCAGCACCTGCACGTCGGCGTCGTCCGCAAGGATCTCCAAACGGATCTTCGGCATCAGGTCCACCGTGTATTCGGCACCGCGGTAGATTTCGGTATGGCCGCGCTGACGGCCGTAGCCGTTCGCCTCCGACACCGTCATGCCGTGCACGCCGGCCGCGGACAACGCGGTCTTGACCTCGTCGAGTTTATGGGGCTGGATGATGGCCGTGATGAGCTTCATCTCACTTCACCTCCTTGAGAACGGAGCTGGCCGTGCCAGCGAAGTCGTAGGCGCGCTCGCCCTGGTCCGCCAGGTCGATGCCGCCGATCTCCTGGGATTCGGTCACGCGCCAGCCGATCGTCTTCTCCAGCGCGAACGCGATGATCGCCGTCACCACCGCGGAGAATCCGATGGCCACCAGCGCCACCAGCAGCTGGACCACCAACTGACGCCAGTCGCCGCCGGCCAGCAGGCCGGTGCCCTCGCCGAACAGGCCGATCAGCAGGGTGCCGATCAGACCGCCGACGCCGTGCACGCCGACCACGTCGAGCGAATCGTCATAGCCGAGCTTGAACTTCAGGCCGCAGGCAAAGCAGCAGACGATGCCGGCGACCGCGCCGATGACCATGGCCCACAGCGGGGAGACCACGTCGGCGGCCGGGGTGATGGCCACCAGACCGGCCACGATGCCCGAGGCCGCGCCCATGGCGGTGTAATGGCCGGAGCGGATCTTCTCGGTGAAGCCCCAGGCCAGCATGGCCGCGGCCGCGGCTACGGCGGTGCTCACCCAGGCGTATCCGGCGGTGCCGTTGGCCGCGAACGCCGAGCCCGCATTGAAACCGAACCAGCCAAACCACAGCAGGAACGCGCCCAGCATGACCATCGGCACGTTGTGCGGACGCATCGGCTGCGTGCCGAATCCCTTACGGCGACCGATGATGAGCACCACGATCAGCGCGGCGGCTGCGGCGTTGATGTGCACGACCGTGCCGCCCGCGAAATCGTGGGCGGAGGCGCCGATCGCCTGGGAGATCGCGCCATCCGGGGACAGCAGGCCGCCGTTCCACACCATGTGGGCCAGCGGGCAGTAGCACAGCGTGATCCACAGCGCCACGAAGATCATCCACGTGCCGTACTTGATGCGTTCGGCCAGCGCGCCGGAGATCAACGCCACGGTGATCATGGCGAACGCGGCCTGGAATGCCACATCGATGCTGCCCGGGTACGCGCCGGACGTATCGACCGCAGTGAACACGCCGTCCTGCGCGGTCATCGAATCGCGGAGCAGGAAGCCGGTGACCGGGTCGCCGAAGATGCCGGCCACGTCATTGCCCGCGTAGGAGATCGACCAGCCCCACAGCACCCAGACCACCATGGTGACCGCCAGCGCCGCGGCGGACAGCATCAACATATTCAGCACGGCCTTGGCTCGCACCATGCCGCCATAGAACAACGCCACACCCGGCGTCATGAGGAAAACGAGGGCCGCGGAAGTCAACAGCCATGCGGCAGCTCCGGTGTCCATGTTCTACCTCCCTCTCTTATTGCAATGTCATATCAGTTCGTCGCCCGGACGGACGGGCCAACCGCATCGGCCGTCCGTCGGAACACCGACGTTCGGTATCAAACGTCCGTCCGATGTTCAACACGTTACGTTGTGTTTCTGGATGATTACGTTCCAGGGACCACGGACGGCACCCGAAGGGGGCAGCGCGCCGGAGTTTTTCGCCAGTTGCCGCCGTTTGGAGGCGATTGTTGCGTGTATGTGACGACGCCGGAGACCCCCGTTCGAGCACCGTCCGCGATGCGGACTCCCGACGGGGGCGACGATGGGCGGAGCCTGCGCAGCGCCGCTCAGGCCAGGATGCCGTCCACGAATCCCTCCGGATCGAACGGGGCCAGATCGTCGGGGCCCTCGCCCAGGCCGACCAGTTTGACCGGCACGCCCAGCTCCTTCTGCACGGAGATCACAATGCCGCCCTTGGCGGAGCCGTCCAGCTTGGAGAGCACCACGCCGGTGATGCCGATCGCCTCGGCGAACACCTTGGCCTGGGCCATGCCGTTCTGCCCGGTGGTGGCGTCGAGCACGAGCAGCACCTCGTCAACCGGCAGGTTCTTCTCGGTCACGCGGCGGATCTTGCCCAGCTCGTCCATCAGGTTCGCCTTGTTCTGCAAACGACCAGCGGTGTCGATGATGAGCACGTCGGCGTGCTCGTCCTTCGCGCGCGCGGCGGCCTCGAACGCCACCGACGCGGGGTCGGCGCCGTCCTTGTCGGAACGGACCACCGGCACCCCGACCTTGGCGCCCCACGTCTCCAACTGGTCGGCGGCCGCGGCACGGAACGTGTCGGCCGCGCCCATCATCACCTGCTTGCCATCGGCCACGAACAGCCGGGCCAGCTTGCCCGCGGTCGTGGTCTTGCCGGTGCCGTTCACGCCGACCATGATGATGACGGACGGCGTGTTCGCACCCTCCTTGCTCGCATTAAGTCGACGGTCCATATCCGGACCGACCAGGTCGAGCAGTTTGGAACGCAACGCTTCACGCACCTGCGCGGGGTCGGCGGTGCCGGTGATGCGCGAATCGGTGCGCAGTTCGTCCACCAGCTGCGCGGAGGCTTCGGCGCCGACGTCGGCGAGCAGCAACGTATCCTCCACGTCCTCCCAATCGGCTTCGGAGAGGTTGTCCTTGGCCAGGATGTTGAACAGCGCCTTGCCGAAGGGATTCGACGACCTGGCAAGCTTGGCGCGCAGCCGTTCGATGCGGGAGCGCGCGCCCTCCGGCTTGTCCAACGCGGGTTGGACGGGGGTTGGCGTCCCGGTGGCAGGCGCTGCGGCCGGTTCCTTCACGGCGCTCGGCTCCGGCACGTTGCCGGCGGAGGCCGACGTTGCGGACTGCCCGGGGGCCTCAGGTTCCGCCGACTCGGGCCGGTCCGGTGCCCGATCGGAAGCCCGCTGGCTGCCGCCGACGGCGGCGGTCGGCGACTGTTCCTGCTGCGGCTTGCGATCCGCGGAACGACGGGAGTGCAGATACCAGACAATCGCGATGACGGCGATAACAACAATGGCGGCTACAATGCCGATGATCACATTCGGTTCCATGACACCAAGCCTAAAAACCGCAACGGACAGGGGCTAGGCACGCATCCGCCTACACTGGTGCACATGGCCAATTCCTCTCGTATGACGTCGCTGCAGCGGCGCGAACAGCTTATCCGCATCGGACGTTCGCTCTTTGCATCCAAGGGGTTCGAGGCGGTCAGCGTGGAGGAGATCGCGGCGAGCGCCAAGGTGTCCAAACCGATTGTCTACGAGCACTTCGGCGGCAAGGAGGGGCTGTACGCCGTGGTGGTCGATCGCGAGATGCGGGCGCTGACCGAGGCCCTGTCGTCCGCGCTGGCCACCCCCTCCGACCATCCGCGACAGATCGTGGAACGCACGGCGCTGGCGCTGCTCACCTACATCGAGGAGAATGCCGAAGGCTTCCAGGTGCTCGTGCGCGATTCGCCGTCCACCGACCCGGCCGGCTCGTTCAGCTCGCTGCTGGGCGAGGTCAGCATGAAGGTCGAGGAGCTGCTGGTCGTCTCGTTCAAGCAGCGCAAACTGCCGACCAAGGGTGTGCCGTACTATGCGCAGATGCTCGTCGGCATGACCGTGTTCACCGGACAGTACTGGGCGGACCAGCGCAAAATCAGCAAGGAACAGCTGGCCGCGCATATCGTCAATCTGGCGTGGCATGGCCTGTCACGGCTGGAGGCCAGGCCCACGCTGCGGTTCGAGGGGGCCAAGGCCAAGCGCAACACCGTGCAGACCGCCGTGTTGCCGTCGTCCGCCATCATCACCGTCGAACCGGTGACGGACACGGATGCCGCGCCGGATCTGCACGACGAGGACGACGCACCCGATCCGGAACCGACCCGGAACTGACCCCGGACGACGTCGGGGGTGCATTCCGGGTCTCCCCTGCATAATTTCAGGGGATGATTCACCGCAGCCGCCGCGCATGTCGATGCGCAAAGTGCTACGTTGGAACCAGATAGAGCAAACCGACCGGCCCCTTACGGCCAACAACCGAGGAACACCTAGCATTATGGAGCAGAACACTGCCAAAACCATCACCTTCGTGGTGCCTGCATACAATATGGAGACCTACCTCAGCCGGTGCATCGAATCGTTGGTCGCAGCGCAACGCAACGACGACATCGAAGTGTTGATCGTGGACGACGGCTCCCATGACAACACCCCGCAGATCGCCGACGCATACGAACGGCGATACCCCGGCATCGTACGCGCCATCCACCAGGAGAACAAGGGGCACGGCGGCGCGGTGAACACCGGTGTGGCCGAGGCGAGCGGCGTGTACGTCAAGGTGGTGGATTCCGACGATTGGATCGGCGCGGAGGCGCTCGAACGGGTGATGGAGACACTGCGCACGCAGGTGGCCAGCGGCGCGCCGATCGATCTGCTCGTCACCGACTACGTGTACGACAAGGTCGGCAAGCGCGTCAAGCACGTGGTCGATTTCAAGCGTGTGATGAAGCCGAACCGTGTACTCACCTGGGACGATCTCGGCCGGTTCAGCGTGGCGCAGTACATGATCATGCACACGCTGACCTTCCGCACCGAGGTCGTGCGCGCCTCCGGCATGCAGCTGCCGGAACACACGTTCTACGTGGACTTCATCTACTCGTACCACCCGTTCCCGTGGGTCAAGACGCTGATGTACCTCGACGTGCCGTTCTACCACTATTTCATCGGCCGCGAGGGGCAGAGCGTGCAGACCGACGTGATGATCCGCCGCGTCAACCAGCTGCAGCTGGTCAACCGCTGCATGCTGGCGGCCACGCCGGAACGCGGCACCGTGCCGGACGGACTGTACCGGTACATGATTCACTTCCTGGCCATCGAGAGCTCGGTGACCAGCGTGTTCCTCATCCTTTCGCGCAAGCCGGAGAACTACAAGGTCAAGGATGAGCTGTGGGAGAATATCCGCCGGACCTCGCCCGGCATCTACCACGATGTGCGGCGCAAGCTGATCTCCCGCGCACTCAACCTGCGCGGCCCGGTCGGACGGTGGATGATCCGCGTGGGCTACCGCGTGGCGAATCTGGTGGTCGGATTCAACTAAGCGCAGAGGATTGCGCGCCGAGGGTGCCGCAGCCCTTGAATCTGCGGAGTCCGTTGCCTGTGGCGGCCCAGAGGAGCCATTTCCCGAGAGACTATTCAATCGGCTCTCTGTCACGGTTCCGGAGTGCGTCCCCTTACAACGGAACATGGCAGCGTGTTGTGGTATGACGAGACACGCGTCGCCCGGCACGGGTGAAATGCTCCGGACTTTTTCGGGAACGGCATTCGTTGACTCACGGTCTGGGGATCAGACGGACACCGTATAAGGTTTTTCCTGGCTCCGGTACCCCCCGTGGGATTCGAACCCACAACCCACGACTTAAAAGGACGCTGCTCTAACCGTTGAGCTAGAGGGGCAACAAACTGACATTATACAACGCGACACGCCGAAGAGGCAAACGCGCGACTTGCTTCACGTTTTTAAGCGTGAAATGTGCAGTCATAAATTAAGTGAACGCAAAACCGTTGTTCATCGGCAGTCTCTGAGCAGGCATTTCGTCACGACTATGCGACAACGCGCCTTCCACGTGGCGAACCAGATACAAGGTGCCTCTGGAATGCTCGCCGGCGTTCCAGTGGCTATGCGACATCTTCGGCCTGTGACGCCATCGTGCTTCTCGGGAGTTCGACGTGCAGACTCCACGTGGTCCCGTCATCCGACTGGCTCCATGTGACGCCGTCACGATCCACGAGTTCCCGATACCGCCGCAAACCGCTTGACAACCCCACCGCTCCACTCTGCGAGTGCGCGTTGAGCGCGGACACGATAATCGCCTCGCCTGTCTGCATCACCGAAATGGTGTAGCCGCCAGACGGCGAGGCATACTTGACGATGTTGCCGGCCAGTTCTCGCAACAGCCCGCAGATCATATCCCCACATTCCGGATCCGGCTCCCACGCCAGATGGGTCGGCACCAATATGCTCCCCTGGAACCCCATAAGGCTCAGACTTCGTTGCTGTTCCGAGGCGATGCCGCCAAGCTGACGGGTGAAATCCTGCGGCTCACCGGGCTCCCCGTCGTCGGGAAGCGACGATTCCAGCGTCCGGATGACCGTACGGGCGTGCTCCAATGCGGACGTGGCCAGATTACGGATCTGTCCGCCGGCCTGGCCAACGCCCACTTCCCCGTGTTCGAGTCTGTCGGTCATCATGATGATGGAGCACAGGTCATTGGTGGTGTAATCGTGCAGTCGGCGCGCGGTTTGCGCGTTTCTGCCTGCCGCCGCACGACGGATGCGCTCCGTGTCCCTCTGCCGTGTGAGCCGGAGCGAGATGCCGGCCAACGCGGCTATGACGCAGAGCAATGCAAATGACAACGGGGTCCCCTGCCCCGGCCGGTATTCCTGATGGCGCAGCACGGCAAGCAGCACGGCGTACAACACTCCCGGAACGCAGGCGGCCACGCCCAGCATGGTACCCAGATAGCCGAGGAATCCCGCCGCCGCCAGGCAGGACAACAGATACGACGCGGGGAACGGCACCGGGGAAAGCGTTCCCGCCAGCAGCACCAGGAACACGGCCCAACAGCCGATGCGGGGTCGCACCGCCATCCACAGATCCGCCACAACGCACACCACCAGCAGGACGCCGATGCCGACCGACGGCCCGTGGCTCATCAGCACCATGCCATCGACCAGATTCACTACCAGGCATACGCCGCTGATGACGAGAAACCAGGGGTACAGGCCGTGCCGAGACAGCCAGCCCTCATCGCCCATGTCCTGCTCCCCCTTCTTCCCCAGGGGCGCCGCATTCGACGCCCCGCCCAACCTTGCCATACGCCGACGCACCTCCTCCGTATGTCGCATATGCACACCCTACACCGTCACCCCGCGACCGTGCAGCGCATGGCCGGCGTAACCGCGGGACGCTCACAATCCGCGTGTCTTGAGCTCGGCCACCAGTTGCACGTAGAACTCGCGTACATCGAATCCCTCGATGTTCTCACGGTTCAGATCGATCATATCGGCATGCGAGATGCCGCGCCGTCCGGTCGGCTCCAACCAGATGAACCGTTCTCCCCACGGGAACGAATCGCGTGCCACCAGCCCGTCGTTCGGCCCGTCGAACCAGGCGACCAGCGGATAGGTGAAATTCAGCGGGAACTTGCCGTGCGTCGCCTTGACCAGCCGCGAGCCGACGCTGCGGCATACGATGCCCGCCGGCGGCTCGTCCAGATCGCCCATCGCCGCGTTGAGCCGCATGCAGCCCGCCTGGGTCAGGTCATGCACCGCGGCCATGAAATCCGGGGCACGGTCGCCCAGCCGCCGCGCCGCGGCGTTATAGGCCGAGGCGACCCGCTGCTGGGCGGCCGCGGGGATGTGCCCCAACAGATAGTCGGCGAACCCGCAGCCGCGATGCGGGGTGTTGATGGTGATCAGCGAGGCGACCAATGGTCCGATGCCGTACCGTGCGATCGCGTACCGGAGGTCCAGCCCGCCCTTGGAGTGGGCGATGACGTTGACTTTGCCGCACCCTGTTTCGGCCACGATGCCGCGGATGCGTTCGGCCAGTTCCCGGGCGCTGTCCGGCACCGATGCGGCGGATTGGTGGTTGCCGTACAGCACGGTGGCGCCGTTGCGTTCCAGTTCGGAGGGCACTCGCCCCCAGTAGTTGAGCAGATTGGAGTCGCGGAAGAAGACGCCGTGCACCAGCAGGATCGGGTATCGGGTGGCGCAGACGCGTTGTTGCGCGCGGCTGGCGTTCAGCTGTTCCTTGGCCGTTTCGAAGATGACTTCACGCTCGACGATGCGGATGATCCGCCGGAGCGCGATGAGGTTGGCGACGGGTATCCACCCGCAGAGGACGCCGATGACCCGCCATTTGAGACCGAGCTGCACCGATGAGAGATAGACGGTGACGATGCCCGTCCAGAACACGATTGTCTCGACCACGGCGACAACGGCCGTGCAGCCGAGCCAGGGTCCGATCGGCCACAGACCGGCGATAACGGCGGCCAACGCGGCGGCGAGGGCGATGACGGCAACCAGTGTGGTCCACCAGAACACCTTGAGCACGGTCACGCCGAAGCGGCAGGCCTTGAGGTGCAGTGCGCGGGGTCGATCGTTCATACACCCATTATCCGCCCATTGGGCGGGCATCAAAAGGTCCCTTTGACGCATGGGAACGGATCTCATGCGTCAAAGGGACCGATGCGGACTAATCAGTTGGTGCCGATGCTCATCGTCTCGGGCAGGGTGCTGCCGCCGTCGATGACCACCTGCGAACCGGTGAGGTAGCTGGCCTCGTCGGAGCCGAGGAACGCGAACAGCTCGCCGACCTCGGTGGGCTTGGCCAGGCGCTTCATCGGCACGCCGACCGCGATGTCGTTGATCGCCGACTCCGGATCCTCCGGGTTCGATTCGACGGCCATCTTCTCGACCATCGGGGTGCGCGCGTAGCCGAGCTGCGAGCAGTTGACGCGGATGTGGCGGTCCGCGTACTCGACGGCCAGGCATCGGGTCAGTCCGACCAGCGCGGCCTTGGTCATGGCGTAGGCGGCCTCGCCCGCGTCGGCCACGATGTCGCCGGTCACCGAGGAGGCGATGACGATCGCGCCCTTGCCCTCCTCGAGCATGTACGGGATGGCGGCCTGGCAGGTGTTCCACACGCCCTTGATGTTGACGTCGATGTGGAAGTCGCGGGTCTCGTCGGTCATCTCCTCGAACGGGGCCAGACGGCAGACGCCGGCGTTGCAGCAGGCCACGTCGAGGGAGCCGAAGGCCTCCTTGGTCTTGGCGGCCGCGTCGATCATCTGCTGCTTGTCGGCCACGTTGGCCACCACGGTGATGATCTGGGCGTCCGGATACATGCCGCGGATGCGGTCGGCGGTCTTGTCCACGTTCGGGTCGAGGTCGACCATGCAGATCTTCGCGCCGTACTTGACGTACGTCTCCGCAATGCCCTCGCCGAGGCCTGCCGCGGCGCCGGTGATGATGGCGACCTTGCCTTCGAGCTTGCCCTGAACCATGGTGATAACTCCTTTGTATGTTGATGTTGGTTTGCGGTTACGGATTGGGTTGAGATCAGAATTCCTGTTCGCCGTCCGGCGTTTCGATGACGACCGACGTCTTCTTCCAGCGGACGAAGACCATCCACAGCCAGATCAGCACGCCGACGCCCAGATAGACGCCGAACGAGATCCACGAGCCGACGCCCTGGCCGAGCGTGCAGAAGAACGCGATGGCGATCATGATGACCATGGCCAGAATGCGGAAGAGGTCGCCGCCCTTGACCACGTTCTTGTTGTTCTTGTACCACTCGGGGTGCTTATGGCGCATGCGTACGGCCGAGACCATCGTGATGGCGTAGGCGCAGGCGCAGCCGAACGACATCAGGTTGAAGAAGTCGTTCATGAACGTGCCGGCGTTCTGCAGCAGGATGAACACCAGGCTGATGACCAGCAGGAAGATGTTCGGCAGGATCGGCTGCTGATGCTTGTTGACCTTGGTGAAGGCCTCCGGCAGGAAGTTCTTCTTGCCCATCGAATACAGCATGCGCACGGTGGACATCCAGAAGCCCAGGATGGAGGCGGTCATGCCCATCAGGATGGAGACCAGGCCGTAGACCACCGGCCAGAAGCGCCAGCCGAGGATATTCTGCATGGCGGTGATGGTCATGAAGCCGTTGGCCGCGTCGCCCGCCAGCAGTTCGTCGGCGGGGGCCAGACCGGCCACGCAGAAGAAGAAGATCGCGTAGATCGCGCCGCAGGTGATGACCGAACCGCAGATGGCCTTCTTGGCGTTCGAGGTCGGGAAGTCGCCCTCCTCGACCATCTGGGGCACGGTTTCGAAGCCGAAGTACGGGGTGATCAGCAGGGCCATGCCGATGATCCAGCCGGGGATGCCCAGCGAGGGGTCGATGTTCGTGAATCCGAACGATTCCACGATGTTCGAGAAGCTCCAGTGCCCGCAGGTCAGGATCAGCACGGCGGTGATGAGCGTGGTGGTGATGTTGGCGAACAGGCAGGTGGCCTGCGCCTTGACGAGGAACTGGATGTCCTGCATGCTCATGATGAACACGAGCACGAGGAACACCACGGCGATGATCATGGTGGTGCCGAAGCTCAGGTTCAGGCCGAACAGCTTGCTGATGAACGTGGCCACGGCCATGACCACGGCGGGCGGCACGGAGATCCAGGCGGCCATGATCAGCCACGAAGCCAGGAATCCGACGTGTTTGTTGAATCCGACGGTGTTGTAGATCAGCTCACCGCCGGCGGTCTTGAACATCGACGAGATCTCGCTGTAGACCAGCGCGGTCGGCAGGATCGCCACGGTCATCAGCGCGAATGCCAGGAACGTGCCGGATCCGCAGTACCCGAAGAACACGGAGTCCCAATAGCTGACATAGGTGAAGATCGAACCGGTGGCAACGGTATACACGAACACCAGTTTCAGGCTTCGTTGCAGACCCTTGTTCCCGGCCGGCTTCTTGTCTGTCTCGGACATTGATTCACCCCTTTGATATGCGTAGGGTTGATGGCGCAGTGGAGACGATGCGTCATTACACTATCGACGTCTCGTCATCGAGCCGGTGGCTTACGCGTCAGGCACCGACGGGGATGCCGTTATCCTCGGGTCAGGGTGCCGGGTGCGCGGTTGCTAGGCGTCGTCGCCGTTCCGCTGTGTCATGTGGACATGATGCATCTTAGGCCGTGCTAAACGTTTTAGCAAATCGCCCCGGCCTCGCCGATACATCGTTGCACCGTTCCGCTCGGGGATAAACCCCGCACCCGCGGCGAACCGTATACAGTGGGAGCCATGACAGAGCACACCGATTCAGCCCGCCTCGAACCCGGCCAGATGGCCCCGGACTTCTCCCTCACCGCCGACGACGGTTCCACTCTCCGGCTCACGGACCTGCTGGCGCGCGGCCGCAACGTCATCGTCTACTTCTACCCCGCTGCGATGACGCCCGGCTGCACCGCAGAAGCCTGCGATTTCCGGGACAACCTCAACCGTTTGACCGCCGCCGGCTATGAGGTGGTCGGCATCTCGAAGGACGAGCCATCCACGCTCGCCCGATTCCGCGAGCGCGATCATCTGACGTTCCCGCTGCTGTCCGATCCGGATTGCGCGGTGCATCGGGCGTATGGCGCGTATGGCGAGCGCACGTTGTACGGCAAGGTGCATGTGGGAACGATCCGCTCGACCGTGGTGGTGGGTCCGGACGGGCACGTGGTGCTGGCGCGGTATAACGTGCGGGCCAAGGGGCATGTGGCGTCGCTGCTCAGGCAGTTGGGCGACTAGTCGGGGCGATAATCCCCCGTGCTGTGCGCCACTGGGACTACAGTGGCATCCTATGTCTTGTACCACGATATTGATTGGAAAAGCGGCCAGCTACAACGGGGCGACGATTATCGCGCGCGATGACGACTCGGGGTCGGGCCGTTACGATCCGAAACGGTTCGCTGTGGTCCGTCCCGAGGACCAGCCGCGTCGTTACCGTTCGGTGCTCAGCCATGTCGAGATCGATCTACCGGACGATCCGTGCCGGTACACGATCGCGCCGAATGTGCTGCCGAACCGCGGTGTGCTGGCCGAGGCCGGCGTCAACGTGCACAATGTGGCGATGAGCGCCACCGAAACAATTGCCGTCAACGAGCGTGTGCTTGCGGCCGATCCGTTGGTTGAGCTGCGTCCGGCGCAGGGGCAGCCGGGCGATGCCGATTACGTGCCGGAGCGGCCGGGTGGCATCGGCGAGGAGGATATCATCACGCTGGTGCTGCCGTATGTGGCGACCGCGCGCGAGGGTGTGATCCGGCTCGGCGGTCTGCTGGAACGGTACGGCACGTACGAGTCGAACGGCATCGCGATCAGCGACGCCGACGAGATCTGGTATGTGGAGACGATCGGCGGCCATCATTGGATCGCCCGCCGTGTGCCGGACGACTGCTACGCCACGATCCCCAACCAGTTGGGCATTGACGAGTTCGATCTGGACGACGCGTTCGGCCAGCGGCGCGAGCACATGTGCAGCGCGGATCTCATCGAGTTCATCGAGCGTCATCACCTTGATATGGCCATGAACCGCGGCCCGCACCATCTGGACACGCGTGCGGCCTTCGGCACCGCCACCACCAAGGATCACATCTACAACACGCCGCGCGCCTGGTACATGCAGCGGTACCTGAACCCGGGCGAGGACTGGGATTCCCCGAACGCCCGGTACACGCCGACCTCGGACGACATCCCGTGGTGCCGCGAACCGGAGCGCAAGGTGAGCGTCGAGGATGTGGACTTCCTGATGAGCTCGCATTTCGAGGGCACGCCGTATGACCCGTACGGCACGTTGGGCACGCCGGAGTCACGCCACCGGTACCGTCCGATCGGCATCAACCGCACCGGTCATATGGTGGCGATGGAGCTGCGTGGCGACGTGCCGGCCACGCACCGCGCAGTGATGTGGGTGTCGTTCGGTTCGGGACCGTTCAACGCGGTGGCGCCGTTCTATGCGAATGTGCTGGATACGCCCGCCTATCTGCGGGATACGCCGGCCGAGCCGTCCACCGATTCGTATTATTGGTCGATCCGCATGATCGCCGCGATGGCGGACCCGCATTACATCGAATGCTCGAACGCCATCGAGCAGTATGCGGAGCAGGTGCGCAGCTTCGGGCACCGGCATGTGTTCGACACCGACGCGGCACTGGCAGGTGCCGGCGCGACGGATGGGATGGATGCAGCCGCGACACGGCTCACCGAGGCGAACGAGGTCATGGCCGCGTATCTGCGGGAGCGTACCGTCAGGCTGCTGGCGGATGTGCTGTACACATCCAGCAACCTGATGCGCAACTCCTTCGCCATGTCCGACCGCTGGGTGTAGTCCCGTCAGTCGAGGCCGAGGTCGTAGGCGGCGGCCTCGTCCCTGCTGCTGAAGGTCTTGAAGGCCATGAGCGTGCGGGTGCGGGTCACGCCGTCGACCTTGGCGATGCCGCCGGGGATGATCTCGGTCAGCTGGTCGATGTCGTCCGCGTTGATGACGGCGACCAGGTCGATGTCTCCCGCCACCGAGTACACCTCGCGCACGCCGCGGATCTCCGCCACGGCCCGGGCGGCCTCGTTGGCCTTGCCGCTTTCCACATCGATGAGCACAATCGCGTTGGTCATGGGATCCTCCTTCATCCGTCCGGCGGGCGTCCAGGCGGTTCCGGCCGTGGAGCACCGTTGCCGCTCATTATAAGCAATCGTCCTCCGGCCGCAGTCCGACATGTACGCTGTGCGGACATCGACGTTCGACCGCCGCGGCATCGCCAACATGACCAGGCGCCTAATCCTCCGGGCCGCAAATATATCGGATTCATCGGTAGGCCCGGCATCACCCGCCGCGCCCGGTCGCGCACAACGACCGGAACCCGCCCGCTACAGACGCCCCGAACGCGAGGGGTCGATCGTCATGGTCTGGAACCGGTGCTCCATGTAGGCGTTGTCGTAATGCTCGGCGAAGAACCACGTCACCGGGGAGTCCGGCTCGTTGCCGGACACCCGGCCGTACCAGCAGTCGAAGGCCATCAGCGTCATCGCGGCGTTGACGAGCATGAACACGAATGCCACGGCGGTCAGCGAATACCGGACCTTCCACGGGATCCGGTTGATCAGCCACAGGATCCGCGGCAGCAGCAGCTTGACCCACACCACCCCGAGGAACCCCCAGAACACCATGTACTTGCCGGAGGTGCGCCCGTCGATCGAGAGCCATTGGCCGGTGTAGTCCCAGGCGGTGATGCCGAACGCCACCTCCATGAACCAGCTGACGAAATACTCGAACGCGCCGCCGATCACCGCGCTGGCGCAGAAGATCAGCAGCGGATGCGAGCGCCACAGCCGGTTCAGACATGCGGTCAGGACCACCGCGCCGCAGCCGTAGATCGGGGAGAACGGTCCCCACAGCAGTCCGGCGCGGTCCTGCCATTCGCCCCATACCACACGGTGGTAGAGGGTTTCGACCACCAGGCCGAACACGCAGCCGATCATGAACAGCCAGAAGATGTTGAAGAATTCGAGTTCGATGTATCCCTTGCCGCTGGGATCGCGGCCGAGCATGCCTTTGGCGAGCGCCTCCTCGTAGTCGCTGCGTTCGTCCATGCGTTTGAGGGTGCGCTGCAGTCGGCGTTCCTCCAGCTGGGCGGGGTCGAGCACGATGGACAGGGTGGTGAGGATGGCCAGCTGCGCGATCGGCGGGATCAGGTTCCAGTCGACGCCGACGAGCGCCAGGGAGAGCATGCCGTCGGCGATGGTCAGGGGGATGATGGCGTACGTCCATCGCGCCGCGTTCTTGCGGCGGTTGCACAGCAGGAAGACGCCGAAGACGACCATGCAGGACGAGGAGACGAGCATGACGCCGACCTGGACGCAGGTCAGGATGAAGGTCAGGTCCAGCACGTCGATGACGGAGTGTCCGCTCAGGACGCCCACGATGCCGCGAACCGCGATGAAGACGAGTGCGGGGACGGTGACGATGCCGCTCAGCAGGACGAGGACGCCGTAGATGCGGGCGATGAGCGGCAACCGGCGGTCGTCGATGTCGACGCGGCCATCGCCGTTGACGTCGCCGGGCAGGCGGCGGGATGGGGTCCCAGGGGCTGCGGTGGCCGGTGTCTCATCGTGCGTTGCAGGTTCCATTGCCCCCACGCTAGCAGATGCGCGGCACGGCGGCGCTCGTTCCCGCGGCTGATATCGAACAGCAGCCACGGACATGCCCAAGCCACCCCCTCGTTCACGATGGAGTTCGCCGCCAAAATCGGACAGCAGCCATGGACATGCCCAAGCCACCCCCTCTTGGGGTGAATCACGGTGCGGCGTGATGCGCCGGAAGCCTATGCTACCGGAGATGCCGCGTTCCCGTTGCGGCCGATGATGGGAGGGTGTCCTGTGCGCAATGTGTGGTCGATCGTCGCGCGTGATGTCCGACGGCTGCTGCGTGTGCCGGCGGCGTGGGTGATTGTGTTCGGTCTGGCCGTGCTGCCCGCGTTCTACGCATGGGTGAACATCATCGGGTTCTGGGATCCGTACGGGAACACCGCCAATGTGCAGGTGTCGGTGGCCAATCTGGATGCCGGGACCGACAAGGAGCCGATCGCCGGCACGAATCTGGGCGACCAGATCGTCGCCTCGCTGCAGGGGAACCATGAACTCGGCTGGGTGTTCGCCGACGAGGACTCGGCCATGAAGGATGTGAGGTCCGGTCGTTCCTACGCGGCGATCGTCATCCCCGCGGATTTCAGCGACCGGCTGGCGGAGCTGATCGCCGACGGGGGCGCGCAGCGGCCGGCCTTGGAGTATTTCGTCAACGAGAAGGTCAGTCCGATCGCGCCGAAGGTCACGGACACCGCCGCGAACACGGTCGACCGTCAGGTCAACGCCACGTTCGTCTCCACCGTCAGCGAGGTGGTGGCACAGGCCGTCAACCAGGCCGAGGCCCAGGCGTCGGATTCCGCGGACGCCGCCCGCGCCAAGGCCGACCGGGCGCTGGCGGACGCGCAGGATGCCGTCGCCTCGATCCGCTCCGCCATCGCCGACGTCACCGATGCCGACGACCCGATGGATCTGACGGGTGTGCGCGCCACGCTCGACGATGTCCGCCGGCTCGGCGCCGACGCCGCCAGCGGGCTGGACGGCCTCTCCGGCCTGCTTGACACCACGCGGACCGCGCTCGGGCAGACCGTCGGCACCGCCTCCACGGCGTTCGACACCGGCAACGCCCTGCTCTCCCAAGCCAATGCCAAGGCCACGGGCGCTCTGGCCTCGGCGGCGGGAGCGATCACCGCGGCCAACGGCCAGGTCGCCGGCAGCCTGGCCACGCTGCAGGACATCACCGACCGCAACGCCACGCTTCTGAACAATCTGAAGGCCCTGTCCGAAGCCCTGCCGGATTCGTCAGGCACCATCATGCAGGCCATCGACCAGCTGCAACAGGCGAACACGACGCTGGACGGCACCATCGAAAGCCTGACGGCGCTGAACGGCACCATCGGCGCCACCGCCACGGACACCGGCGCGCTGGCGGACGACCTGGGCACGGCCACGCAACAGGCGTTGGACGCCTCCGCGCAGGCCCGGTCCACCCTGAACGCCGACGCTTGGCCCGCGCTCGGCAACGGGCTGGGTGCGCTATCCACGGCGAGCGGCACGCTCGGCGGCCAGCTGTCAGCGCAGGGCACGCTGATCGACCAGGCGTCACTGATCGTGGATCAGCTCGACCAGGCGCTCCTGCAGACGACAACCGCCCTGTCCGACACCGACGCCGCCCTGGCGCGCGTGCAGACCCGGCTGGGCACGCTGCGCACGGATTTGGACGCGTTGTCCTCCGCCGGCACGCTGGACGCCCTGTTCGGCGGGGACGGCACGCTCGACGAGCGCAAGATCGCGGATTTCATGCTCTCCCCCACCGTGCTGGACGAGCATGTCGTGTATCCGGTCAACTCGTACGGTTCCGGCATGGCCCCGCTGTTCACGAATCTGGCGATGTGGGCGGGCGTGTTCATGCTGGTGGCGCTGATGAAGCTGGAGGCCGACGACGAGGGCGTCGAGGACCTGACCGCCACCCAGGCGTATCTGGGCCGTTGGCTGCTGCTGGCGGTCATGGCCGCCGCCCAGGGGCTGATCGTGACCGTCGGCGATCTGGTGATCGGCGTGCAGACGGTCAGCCCGGTCGCGTTCGTGGCCACGGGGGTGATCGCCTCGGTGACGTACAGCGCGGTCGCGTACATGCTGGCCACCACGCTGCTGCATGTGGGCAAGGCCCTGATCATGGTGATGATCATCGTGCAGATTCCGGGGGCGGGCGGCATGTATCCGATCGAGATGATGCCCGGGTTCTTCCGCGCCCTGCACCCGTTCTTCCCGTTCACCTACGCGATCGACGCCCTGCGCGAGACGATCGGCGGGTTCTACGGCGACGTCTGGTGGACCAGCATGGCGCATCTGCTGGTGTTCGCCGCCGTCGCGTTCGCCGTCGGCATCGGCGTCCGGCCGCGGCTGACGAACGTGAACCGGCTGTTCGCCCGGCAGATCGCCCAGGCCGGGATCCTCAACGGCGAGCCGGTGACGCTGCGCGGCCACGAGTATCCGATCGGCCAGATCCTGCGCGTGCTGGGCGACCGTGCGGAGTATCGGGAGGCGATCGTGCAGCGGGCGGCCGCGTTCGAGGAGCTGTATCCGCGGCTGCGGCGCGGCGCGACGATCGCCGGGTTCGTGGTGCCGGTCGTGCTGGCGGTCACGTTCTCGCTGACCACGGACGCCAAGCTGGCGATGCTGGGCGCGTGGACCGTGTGGGTGTTGCTGATCATCGCGTTCCTGATGGGCATCGAGCTGATGCGCGACCATCTGCGCCGGCAGGTCGAGCTCGGCAATCTGGACGACGAGGAGATCCGCGTGCAGCTGGCGTTGCGCGATCTGGACCGCATGCGCGCCCGCCGAGCGCGGCGGCGCAGGCGCGCACGCCGTGCGGACCGCACGCGGGAGGCCGCGCGCCGAATCGTCGAAACCGATCTGATCGGGTTGCATGATTCCAAGGGGAGGCACCAGGCATGAGGGATATCTGGCATCTGTTCGTGGACGATGTGCGCCGGCTCACCGGCAACGTGGTCTCCGTGATCATCGTGATTGGCCTGGTGGCGATCCCCAGCCTGTTCGCCTGGTTCAACATCGCCGCCAGTTGGGATCCGTTCGGCAACATGGGTGCGATGCGGTTCGCGGTGGCGAACGACGATGAGGGCTACCAGTCCGACCTGATCCCGGTCCGTGTGTCGATCGGCGCCGAGGTGGTGGACCAGCTGCGCGCCGACTCGCAGCTGGATTGGACGTTCACCACGCGGCAGGACGCGATCGAGGGCACGAAGTCCGGGGAATACTATGCCGCGCTGGTGATCCCGAAGGATTTCAGCGCCACGATGATGACGTTCTTCACCGAGGACGCGCACCACGCCGTCATCGAGTATTACAGCAACGAGAAGAAGAACGCGGTCGCCCCGAACCTGACAGGTGCGGGCGCCGACGAGGTGGCCGCGCAGGTCAACGAGATGTTCGCCGAAACGCTGACGGGCACCGCGTTGGACATCGCCGCGGCGCTGGTCCGGCAGCTCGACCGCCCCGAGGCCCGGAACGCGATGGACGATTTCCAGGCCAACATCGCCGACTTCGCCGCCCAGTTGAACGACACCGCCGACTCCCTCGCCACCTACCGCGCGCTGACCGACACGGCCCAGTCGCTGCTGGAGAGCGCGTCGGCGCTGGTCGGGCAGACCGCCACGGCCATCGACGACGACGCCGAACCGTTGGGCGACGCCCGTCAGGCGGTCCGCGACACGGCCGACGCGCTCTCGGCGGCCGCGGGCACGGTGACGGACGCGCTGTCCGCCAGCGCCGACGGGTTCACCGGCGTGCGCGACGACCTCGACACGGTGTTCGACGACGCGCAGGGCAGCGCCACGGCCACCGCCGACGCGCTGCGTCAGCAGTCCTCCGCGGTGAGCGACCAGGCGGCGATCTACCGGCAGCTGCACGATACGCTGCTGGGACTGCCGGGCGCGGCCGACAACCCCGACCTGACGGCCGCGGCGGACGCGCTGCAGCGCACCGCCGACCAGCTGGACACGCTGGCCACGGCGTTGACCACGGCCGCCGACACGGTGACGCGGGACGCCGACGCCGCGCTCGGACAGCGGGAGCAGATCCGCACGCTCATCGACCAGGCCGTCGCATCCGTCACCGACGTCTCGGACGGGTTCGCGGCCGACATCGCCCCGCAGGTCGACCAACTCACCGCCGCCGTGCGGGACGCCTCCTCCGTGCTGGATCAGGACACGCAACGGTTGGATTCCACGGTCTCCACACTGGACGGCGCCGCGGCGGACGCCGGCGCCACGGTGGCGGACATCCGCACGATGCTGGACGACACCGCCGCGCACCTGCGCGAGGCCGGCGCCGGGCTGACCACCTTCCATGACGATCTGGCCGACGCATTGACGAGCGGCGACGCCGACGCCGTCCGTTCGCTGCTCGCCGGGGACGCGTCCTCGCTGGCCTCCGCATTGGCCGCACCGGTCGAACTGGATCGCAAGGCCGTGTTCCCGGTGGCGAATTTCGGTTCGGGCATGGCGCCGTATTACACGTTCATCCCGTTGTGGACCGCGTCGATCCTCATCGCCCTGGCGGTCAGGACCTCGCTGGCGGACGAGCAGCGGCGGCGGTTCCGCCGGCTGCGGCCGCATCAGGTGTTCCTGGGACGCTTCGGCGTGTTCGCGCTGATTTCGCTGCTGCAGAGCACGGTCAGCTGCGCGGGCAGCCTGCTGTTCCTGCGCGTGCAGGCCGTGCACCCGCTGCTGTTCATGCTCTCGGGCTGGGTGGGCGGACTGGTGTTCGCGTTCTTCATCTACACGATGGTGGTCAGTTTCGGCAACATCGGCAAGGCGATCGGCATGCTGATGCTGGTGTTCCAGGTGTCCGGGTCGGCCGGCTCGTACCCGCTGCAGGTGCTGCCGGGGTTCATGCAACGGCTGAGCCCGTTCCTGCCGATCACGCACGCGATCAACGCGATGCGCGCCGCGATCGCCGGCATCTACCAGAACGACTATTGGATGGAACTGGGCAGGCTGCTGCTGTTCGTGCCGCCGCTGCTGCTGCTCGGCCTGCTGCTGCGCAAGCCGCTGGTCGGGCTGAACCGCCGGTTCGGCGAGCAGCTGGAACGCACCAAGCTCATCGGATGAGCTGCGACCGACCCGCGCGCTACTGGACGACGGAGGCTTCCTGCCTCGCCACGTCAAGGGCGGCGTTGAACGCGTCCGACGTCCAGCTGGCACCGGCCACCTTGTCCACCTTCAACCCTTCGAGCGGCTTGCCCACCACCACGCCGGGCACGGCTTCGGCGAACGCCTCCTGATGGTGCCTGGAGATGGTGGTGAACGGGTGTCCGACGACATCAACATCGGTGACGGCACCGTCCGCAATGGTCAGATACACGTCGATGGTGTCCTCGCCGACCGGCCCATACTGGCCCTTGACCGCATAAGTGCCGTCGGCGTAGACGCCGGTATCCCGCCGGGCTCCGCCATTCCCGCCATCAGAACCGTCCGACGCCCCACCGTCGCCCGCATCCTCGGCGGTGCCCGTTCCTGTCATCCCCGAATCCGCCGACTGCCCGGAATTCCCGGCGAACTCGTCGTCCATCGGCACGGCTTTGGGTTCGCCGCACCCACCCAACAGGGCGGCGGTCACCGCCAGACCGGCCACCGTCACGCCGATTGCGCGGCCGGTAAACGCCACTGCGTTCCGTTCCATATCGCCTATCCTTTCCGTTCGTCGTCACACCGTTACTGTCGAACCGACAAACCGACGCGGCCCTCCGGCGTGGTTCAGTCTCTCCGTCCCCGGCTGCCGCACCTATTCCACCTGTACTCACGCCCCGGTTTTCGCGGCCTTGGTCGGGTCGGAGAACGCCATTGCCGTCTCCCCGGTCTGCGCGCCCTCCACCTGCGCCCCGGTGGATGCCGGTCGCCCGCCCGCCGCCTCATACGCGAGCCGGGCCGTTTCGTCGTTCCACCGCTCCCCCACCAGCACGCCGTGGTTGAGCATGATCTCTCGTTGCGCGCAGGAGGCGACCAGCGCGTCATGCGTCACCACGATGATGGTGGTGCCCTGCTCATGCAGCTGGCGGAACAGGTCGAGCACAATGCGCTCGTTGCGTTCGTCGAGATTGCCGGTCGGTTCGTCGGCCAGCACCAGTTTCGGGCAGTTGATCAACGCCCGCGCGATGCACACACGCTGCTGCTCGCCCCCGGACAGCTGGGCGGGCAGATGATGGGCACGCTCCTTCAGTCCCACCCGTTCAAGCGCCGCCATGGCCTGCACCTCATCGACCACCGAATGATAGTACTGAGCGACCATCACGTTCTCCACCGCCGTCAGATGCGGCACCAGATGGAACTTTTGGAACACCAGGCCGATCACGTTCTTGCGCACGTCGGCCAGCTGCGCGGCGTTCAAGTCCTCCAGTCGCCGCCCTTCCAACGTCACCGAACCGCGGCTGGGCGAATCCAGACACCCGATGATGTTCATCAGCGTGGTTTTGCCGGAACCGGACGAGCCGACGATCGCCAGCCACTGTCCTTCCGGCACGGTCAGGTTCAGATCGTCGACAGCGTTGAGTTCGCCGTAAATCTTGGAGATATGGTCGAGTTCCAGTAACATGCCTTGTCCTTTCCCTGTCATGAATGGATGAACGAGATCGCAATCCGATCGAACGACTCGTCGCCCCGCGGTCCGGCCGGAAAACCTGTCATGGCCTGTCATTCCTCCCGCAGCACCACGGCCGGGTCAATGCGCGTGGCGTTCCGAATCGGCGGAGTCGACGCCGCCACCGCCACCGCCACGCTCAGCGCCACCGATGCGGAACCCAACGCCACGCTGAAATCCAATGTTCGGTCGAACACCATCCGGCACAGTGCACGTGCCAGCGCATACCCCAAACCGACACCACACAGGCCGCCGGCCATGCCATACAACGCCGATTCGGCGGCAAACTCGGCCACCACGGAACGCGTTGTGGCTCCGAGCGCCCTGCGCAGGCCGATCTCATTGCGCCTCTGGGAGACGATCGACGACATGGTGGTCGATACGCCCACGAGCGTCAGTGCGAGCACCACCGCCGAAACGAACCAGAACAGCGTCTGCAGCATGGCGATGATGCGGCGGTTCGACGAGGTCATCCGGGATACGCGCTGTGCGCTCACGCCCAGTTCGCCGTCGTTGATCGCATCGACGAGGGCTTCGAGATGCCCTTCATCGGCCTGTGAGGCGAATTCGATGACGTCCGGCCCACGGTCGCCCGCCAACGCGACGACGTCGTCCACGGTCGCGTAGATGATGCCGTCCTCGTTGCCGCCGGTTTCCAGGATTCCGGCCACGCGATACCCGACGCCGTCGGTTTCCAGGATGTCGGTGGACACACGGCCGTCCCTCATCTGCCCCGCGACGCTGCCCGAGGAATCCTCCGACGAGGTTCCGCCGCCGGCGTCGCCGGGAGCGCCCGCATTGTCCGCGCGGTATCCGATGGTCACGGTGTCGCCGATCTGCAGGCTCATCGCTTCGGCCGCATCCGAACCGACCAATACCTGCCCATCGCTTGGCCAGTCGCCGTCGACGACCCAATGCCGGTTGAGCGCGCGCGTCGCGTCGACGTCGATGCCGGCCAACACATACGATGCCGCGTTGACGCGTACGGTTTCATACCGGTAGGTCGCCGCGTCCGCCTCCGCCGCGGCCCGCACCTGCGTTTCGACAGTACGGACGACGTCGTCGCCCATGCCGCCTTGCGGGCCGGTGACGATGAGATTCGCGCCATACGCCCGCATCTCGTCGCTCATCTGTTGCGGCACGGCCAGGCAGATCGCGGCCAGCCCGAACAGTGTGACGGTGCCGACCATCGAGGCGACCACGGCCATGATGGCACGCGAACGGCGGCGGAATACCGCCCCGAACACCATGGTGAGGAACATGCGCCGGTTCGTCATACGACGTCCGGCATTGCGGTCAGCGGCCATGAAGCACCTCCGCGGGACGTACTCCCAGAATCGAACGGATGGATGAGCAGGAGGCGGCCAGCACGGTCGCGGCGATCAGCACGGCCACCAGGATGAACACCATCGGCCGTAGCGTGATCGACGAGGAGAACACGACCTGTCCGATCAGCTGCGCCGCGCCGACGCCCAATCCGGCACCCGCGAGCGCGCCGATCAGTGCGATCACCGCGGTTTCCAACAGCATGAGCCGCGACACCGCGCCGTCGGTCGCTCCGATCGCCTTGAGCAGCGCGAGTTCGGAGGACCGTTCCGTGATCGAGGCGGCCATCAGGTTCGCCACGGCGATGGCTGCGGCGAGCAGGCTCAGGCCGGTCATGACGATCATGACCGCGCGAGTCTTGTTGAGTACATCGCCTTGCAGTTCGGAGATCTGGCGAATCTGTTTGGCCACGGCGTCGGGGAGCACCTCCTCGATCTGGTAGGCGATCGACGAGGCGTAGGCGGTGCAATACCAGGTTTCCCATTCCTCCTGGGTGACGGCCGCGGGGTTGCGGGACACTTTGCGTGCCAGGTCGTTTTCCGGTGTGGTCAGTGCTTTGACCTCCACCTCGTCGACACTGTCGGTCAGGCCGCTCAGTTCCTGCAACGTCGCCGAGGGAACATAGACGGCGCCGTTTTCCTCGTCGCCCGAATCGTAGATGCCGACGACGGTGACGGTGGACGCCGCATTCCCCCGGGATAGGGTGATGGTCATACCCGGGGCGTCGATGTGCAGTTGGTCGGCGAGGTCCGCGCCAATCATCGCCTCGTCGGCGTCGTCCCGCGCCCAGCGTCCGTTGATGGTCCACCACGAGCGCATACCTTGTACGCCGACGACCGAGGTTTCCCCGGTGGCCAGATGCAGTGTGGTGTTGAACCAGGTGCCGACGACGGGCACGGTTGCGGCATCGCCGCCGGTGCCGGCGGTGATGTCCGCGTGCAGATTGAGTTTCGGCGCGAAGTTGGTGATGTTGTATGCCCAGAAGATCGTTTTGATCTTCTGGATATCGCTTTCCTTGAGGAAGGAGGTCGGTTCGGTGTCGCTGCCGTCCACCGTCTCGTACAGGTCGGCGACCACCGCGTCCGATTTGGGTTCGATGACGATGTTGGAGCCGTAGGCCGAGAGTTCTTCGTTGAGTTTGTCCCCTACGTCGAAGACGACGCCGAGCATGGCCGTCGCCACCGCCGAGGATAGGCAGATGGTGATGGCGACGAGCAGCCGTCGCCGGAACTGCCGGCTGAATGAGCGGAAGATCATGCGCAGGATGAACACCGGAACCTCCCTTCGTTATTGGAAGTGCGCGGACAGCGCATCAAGGTCGGCGGCGTGGATGATGATGGCACCGTCGTCGACCTGGTAGGGGAACGGTATGGGGTTGCAGCCGCCTTTGAACCCGATGGTGGCCAGGTTGATCGCCACGTCGCAGCGTTTGCAGATGATTTTGCCGTCCTGCTCGTAGTAGCCGGCGTCGCCGCAGGTTTCGCAGGCGTCCAGGCCGACGCCGTACGCGCCGCCGTTCTTGAGGATGATGATGAACCGCATCTCGGTGCCGTCGGCCGCCGTGTATGCGAAGCGATGCAGATGCCCGTCCTCCACTTGGGAGAAGGGGATGGTGGCCACGCCGTCCACAAGCGAGTATTCCTCCGGTTCGGAGATGACCGGCTGTTTGTTCAGTTCGTAGGTTCCCCATGCGAGCAGCGCTGTCAGCGCGATGGCGGCCGCCATGCTCCACGCGCCGGCGGCCACGGCTCGACGGCGGAAGGCGATGCGTGCGCGAACCCCCGCCTCGTTCAACGGCGGGATTGCGGCGTCTCCCGGCAGGCGGCATCCGTTCGGCGTGGTGCGCAGGCCGATGATGATTGAGGCGACGGCGGGGATGAGGAAGGCCAGCGCCTGTGCATAGGTCATCCACAGTTCGTGGTTGTGCAGCAGGATGAGCACACGGAAGGCCGGCCCGTGCAACACCAGGATCATCATGTTCATCAGCAGCGAGAACAGTTCCGTGGCGTGCATGACCAACTGCAGGATGGCGACGATCAGCGCGGCGGCGGTGAAGGCATGGCGGATGTCGGGGGTGCGCAGGGTGTGGAACACCACCGCCACGATCAATGCCATGCCGATGCCCAGCAGGAAGCCCAACGCGCGCAGCAGCATATCGGAGGTGAACGGCGAGTCGCCGGTGTCGACGAAATTCGTCAGCTGCAGGATCACGTCCGGCATCGCGAAGAATATCGTGACCGCGATATCCGCCGCGGCGACGCCATTTGCCACGTTCATCCATAGACGGGCGCGACGAACCGACGCATCATCCTTCTCGTCTGCGGAAACGCGGCTTGCGGATGTCCGACGCCACCGTTCGACGATGCCCTGGGAGCGAACGATTACCGCGATCAGTGCGATATCGAGGATCACACCGAGGATCAGCGTCGGCAGGTTCACGGTGGACCGCCGATTGAGGATGGCGGTGCCGCGCAGTATGGCGAAGACCACGGCCGCGGCCAGGCCGATGGCGACGCCGATCGCGCGCCACCGACGACTGGCCGGCCGGTTACGGCCTTCCCCTACGGTGAGCAACACGCTCAGGCTCATCACCAGCAGGCATGGGCCGATGGTGCCGGAAAGCGCCTGGTTGAATTGCCCGAGCATGATCATCCTTTCGTTCGTCTTCTCTCAAGTGCGGCCAATGGCCGCAATCCCGCCCTCAGCGGGCGAGCGGTCACCACTGGTGGACGGTGTAGTCCCAGTCGAAGGTGGCTTCCAGCGGCTCGTTCCACCAGCGGCCGGTCACGCCGGTCTCCGGATCGGTGTGCAGCATCCAGCCGTTCTCGGCCGGGGAGTGGATCTTGAACGTCAGCGTGTATTCGCCGTCCTTGTCCAAGGCGATGTTGCCGCCGTAATGCGGACCGTCGGAGGCGACCATCTCCATGAACGTGCCCTCCTGCGTATTGGACGGATCGTTCTTGTCGGTGATGACGTAGTCCACGGTCAGGCCGGGCACGAAATCGCCGGCCCCATATCCCAGATCGTTGCCTTCCAGCGCGGTGATGTCGGCTTCCAGATGCAGGTTCGACTCCGCGGCGCTCAAGCCCATGCCGGCGGGTTCCATATCAATCGGCTGGAAATAGACCGCGGCGGCGTTGATCTCGCCCTCCAGCTCCACATCGGTGCCGATCGGAATCTCCTCGAAGCCGGCACCGGTATCCGCGGTGTCGGCGGCACCCTCGGTCTGCGACGCGGCGTCGACACCCGAGTCGGTGTTTGCGGCACCGGTATCGCCGCACGCCGCGGTCGCCATGCTCAGCGATCCGGCGAGCAACAGGCCCAGCAGGGTTGCCAGCGTTTTCTTGGTGGTCATGGTGTTCTCTCTTTCTGGTTGGTTGTTGGATAGGGGTATGGTTGCCTACGCCATCCGTTCGGCGCGGCGGCGGATCTTCGCCTGCCTGGCCGCACCGATGGCGAACAGCGCGAGCACGGCAGCCAACGCAATGCCTTGCGCGGCCAGCGTTTCGACATAGGGGTACAGGCCGAGCCAGTCGTTCGTCGGGAAGCCATCCAGGTAGATGCCGCCCAGCGCATCACCTTCGATCAGCGAGTGCACGCCGCCGCCCGCGAAGATCACGACAAGCACGGCCAGCAGCACCGAAGTGACGATGAAGAACGGTCTGATCGGGATGCGCACCGATGTGAACCGGATGAGCAGGAAGACGCCGATCAGCACAACCGCCGCGGTGATGCCGCCGATCCACATGCCGCCGGCGTCCTGTGTCATCGAGTAGATCGACTGGTAGAAAATCACCGTTTCGGCACCTTCGCGGAAGACCGCCAGGAAGCTCAGCAGGGCGAGCGAGACGATGCCGGCCGCGCCCAGACGTTCCGGTGTGGGGTCGGTGCCCGCCGTGCCGCCGATGCGTGCGACGGCGGCTTCGGTTTTAGCCCGGATGTACCGGTTCCACGCGTCGACACTGGATTTGTTGAGCATCCAGTTGCTGGTGTACAGCAGCATGCCCATCGCCACGAGCGCGCACACGCCTTCCATGATCTCCTGCTGCGGTCCGCTGCCACCGAACAACGCCATGAACACCGCGGCGATGGCCCCCGATGCGGCCAGGCCGGCCACGACGCCCAGGTAGATCCACCGCACCAGACGGCGGTTGCCGGATTTGACCAGATAAGCGATGATCGCCGCGACGACGAGCAGGGCCTCCAGTCCCTCGCGGATCAGGATCAGGAACGCCTGACCGAACGAGCTGGTGATCAGGCGCGTGAACCCGCCGACCTCGCTGCCGGCACCGCCGTCCAACGCTGCGGCGTCCTCGACGAGCATCGTCTTCAACTCGTTGACATGGGCTTTCGCATCCGCGGTGTCTCCGGCGACCATGGCCTTACGGCTTTCCTTGAACGTGCTTTCCACCTTGGAGACGCGGCTGCCGCCGATGGCGTTCATCACGTTCTTCTCGAACCCCAGCTTTTCGTAGTACTGGTAGTAGGCCTCATTGACGAGTTCCGCGCCTCGCTCCCCGTCTCCGGATTCGCCGGCGGCCAGCGAATCGTCGAGCACGGCCACCATTTCCGCGGCAACATCCGACCAGGAGCGGGTGCCGATGCCCTCGTTCTTGTGCACCTTGGCGGCATCCAACGCCTCGCGTTCCTTGGCGGTCTGTTCCTCGCGCATCCGCGCGTAGTCGCGCGGACCGCTCAGTTCACCGTTCCCATCCAACGTGGCGCCGCATTCCCTGACATCGTCGGCGAGCGCGTCGCTCAGGGTCTCGATGTCGGTCCGGCGATTCTGCTGGTAGACGAGGCGCTGCAGATCCTGGAATTGCCGGCGCTGGTTCTGGTATCGGTCCGCGCCGATGGTGTCGTTGACGACCTTGGCGAAGTTGGAGGCCACGTAGTCGGTGTTGTATGCGACGTTGAACGCGGAGGCCGCGCCTGCGTGGTCGCCGTCAACGTATTCGGCGACGCCTGCGTCGAGGTCCGCGACGATTGTCTGGGCGATCTGCGTCCATGATTCGGCGTCGGCCGGCTCGTCCGCGACTGCGGGGATCATGAGCGACAACGCGGCGGCGGCCGTCAGTATCAGGCCGAGCAGTGCGGCACCGATTCGGGTCATGGTTCTGGTCATGTCGGGCCCCTTCAGGTTGTTGCGGATCGATGTGCTTCTCAACCTATGGGGTGTTATCCGAAATAAAAAGACTTGACTTTTGGTTCGCTGCGAGGTAATGCGAGCCTACAATACGCTGTTATTTGTCTCATATTGCGGACATCTGGCGCGTCCGTCCGGGCGATTCTATGATGGCCGGCATGGTGTTTCCCCACTCGTTGATTCTGCCCGACACGCTGGGCACCGGTCTTGTCGTCCAATCGACGGCTCCCATGGACGACACGGCGATACGTGCGTTCGTCGACGAGTACGAACGCACGCTGTCACGGTTCCGATCCGACTCGATACTCGCCGCGATGGCCGGCGCCGCGCATGGCGGCAGTTTCGATTTTCCGGACTGGTGCGAACCGCTGTTCGACCTCTACGAACGGCTGTGCGAGGCGACGGATGACGCGATCGACCCCTGCGTGGGCGCCGCCTTGGCACGCTTGGGGTACGGCCCCGATCTCGCCTTCGAAACCGGAACGTCGGATTCCCAACGGATTTGGGTCGCCCATCCGACCTGGCGCCATGACGTCGAACGCCACGGCACCACACTGGTCACCGCAAGACCCGTCCATCTTGATTTCGGCGCCTGCGGCAAGGGGTATCTCGTCGACCTCATCGCAGCCATGCTGACACAGCAGACGACCGTACGACCGGGATACGCACCGGATTTCGTCATCGATGCCGGCGGCGACATCCTGGCGCATACATCGCCCCCAATCACCGTGGCGCTGGAGGACCCGCACGATACCAGCCGGGCCGTCGGTATCGCGCATATCGATCACGCCGCCATCGCCGCTTCGGCGCCGAGCCGTCGCCATTGGCGGACGGCAGGCGACGAACAGGTGCATCACCTGCTCAACGCGGTGGATGGCCTGCCGGTCACGGATATGGCCGCCACCTGGGCGGTCGTGGACATGCGCCCCGGCGGAACAGCCCGCAGCGCAAACCGTCCCGCCGGCGGATACTTCCCCACGGCATTGGCGGACGGCTTGGCCACGGCGTTGTTCCTCACCGACCCGGAACGGCTCGCCCAACACTTCGATTTCGCTTGCGTCACGATCCGCACCGATCGCGTCGCCACCCGCAGCCGGCATTTCCCCGGCACGCTGTTCACCGGATGACGCCCCAACACACCCCAACCTGCCCTCAGCCCAAGCAGGCCCATCGCCTGCGCAAACGCGCATAAACACCCGGAGCGGTGCCGCAAGACACGGTACCATGGGTAGATATCCGGCAGGGAGGCGTCACATCATGGGATTCGAACAGGAAGCGCTCGACGAGCTGATCGAGCACATGCGCGGCCGTGGAGCCGCCATGCAGGAACGGCTCACGCACAGCACAAAGGGCGAGCCGCTGGTCCTCCACGAATTGGCCGTGCACGGCACGCGCACGCCCTCGCAGTTGGCCGCCGCCGCCGACACCACGTCAGGCCGCATCTCCGCGGTGCTCGCGTCCCTGGAGAAGAAGGGGTTCATCACCCGCACAACCGATCCGAACGATCGCCGCGTCACGCTGGTCAACATGACCGAGGCGGGTCGGGCCGCGGACCAACGCAACTTCGAGGTGCTCTGCTCCACCGTCTGCTGGGTGTTCTCCCAGATGGGCGAGGAGCACACCCGTCAACTCGTGGACCGAATGAACGAATTCGCCACCTACCTATCGCTATGCGGCCCGGACGGCGCCCGTCCCACCCAAGAGCAGATCGACGAGGCCTTCGGGGCACCGGCCCAAGGCGAGTAGCTCCCTCCCTAGGCGCACACACAGGCGCACCGGCTGCGCCGCCGCGCATAAGCCCGGCGCAAGATGCATTCCCGCATCATCCAGGCTGTCAGCGACCCAGGGCACCCTTGAGGTCGCGGTTCTGGAAGCGCTCGTGCAGCAGACAGTAGCCGCCGAACAGCACGAGCCACACCAGACCCGCTATACCCGAACCGCGCGTGTCGTCGGCCAGGAACAGCGTGGCGTACACGAACACGAAGAACGCGATGGCGATGGTGTTCGTCACCCTCCAGGCGGGCATGACGAACCCGTCGGCGGCGAAGTCCGGGGACTGGCGGTACTTGCGGTGCGCCACCATCGTCAGGATGTAGATGAACAGGAACACGGCGCTGGACGCGGACGAGAACAGCACGAACGCGCTGGAGACCTGCGGGAACGCGTTGATGACCGGCGAGAGCATGATCAGCGCCGCGGAGACCAGGATCGCGCGTGCCGGCACCTTGTGCGAGGAGACGACGCCGACCTTCTGCAGAGTGGGCGAATGCGACTCCGAGGCGATCTGGTACAGATGACGGCCGGCGGAATACAGCAGCGAGTTCAACGCCGAGCTGGCGGCCGTGATGACCACGAAGAACACAAGCGCCGAGGCCCAGTTGAGACCCGCGTACTGGAACACCATGATGAACGGGGAGGCGAACGAGCCGTCCTCGTTGGCGGTGAAGTTGCGCCACGGCACGATGGCCATGATCGCCACCAGCGCGCCCACGTAGAAGATCAGGATGCGCACGATGATCTGGTTGATGGCCTTGGGCAGCACCTGACGCGGGTTCTTGGTCTCGGAGACGGTCACTCCCACGAACTCGATCATCTCGTAGGCGAAGAACACCATCTGGAAGCTCATCAGGAACGCGAGCCAGCCGTTCGGGGCGATCGAGAACCCATCCAGGATATTGTCGAACCCGGCGTGACCGGCCGGCGTGGGCGCGTCGGCACCATGGATCTGCACGGACGGATAGTGGTAGCCGATGACGATCATGACCACGGCAGTGGCGATCATCGCCACGATCAACGTGATTTTGATCATCGAGAACCAGAACTCCACCTCACCGAACACCTTGACGGCAATCAGGTTGATGCCCACGAGCGCCACCAGGAAACAGGCCTCGATCAGCCATTTCCACGCGCTCACATCGATGCCGAAGGTCTCGAAGAAGGTCACGAAATACGTGGAGACGGCCGTGATCTCGGTCATGCCGAGCAGCACGAGCGCCACCCAGTACGACCACCCGGCAAACTTGCCCCAGCCATGCCCCAGGTAGCGTTCCACGAAATTGATGAATGTGTGCTGGCTCGGATCGCGGTACATCATCTCGCCGATCGCCCGCATCAGTAGGAACATGACCACGCCGACCAGAATGTACACGAAGACGATGCTCGGACCGGTCAGGCTGATCGACTTGCCGGATCCCAGGAACAGACCGGTGCCGATCGTGCCGCCGATCGCGATGAACTGCACATGCCTGTTGGACAGGCCGCGCTCCATCTCGTTATCGGAATCCAATGTCTCCACCGAGTCCAGCCCGGCCGTGCCGGCCGCCGACGAACGCGGCCGCAACTCTTCCCGTGTCTCTGCCATGGGTGGCAGTGTAGCGGGTACATGTGAACAACGCGCGTTACAGTCCACGATGTGCCCCGCACTCCCCTGTCGCGCACACCCGATGCCGCCGTGATCGGCGGCGGCAGCGGGCGCATCCGCCAACGCCGGACCTCCGCTACTCCACCGACTTCAGCGAGCTGACCGGATCGATGCGGTCCAGCACGGGGTTGGTGATCAGCTGCACCAGCAGCGCGAACACCAGCGTGATCACCGCGGCGATCAGGTAACTCCACCAGTGCACCTCGACCTCGAAGTAGATGCTCGGCATGTTCAGGGCCGCGGTCAGCAGGCCGCCGATGAACCGTCCAAGCGGCAGGCCGGCCACGATGCCCACGCCGGTGAGGATCATCATCTCCTTGTTCACGTAGGTGTGCACCTCACGGTCGGTGAAGCCCAGCACCTTGAGCGTGGCCATCTCGCGCACGCGTTCGGACACGTTCGTGTTGGCGAGCGTGAACAGCACCACCAGCGCCAGGCCACCCGCCAGGCCGATGATCAGCGCCACCACGGCGGCCATCAGTTCGAACCGGAAGCTGCGGCGCATGTCCTCGCAGCTCATCGCGGTCAGCACCACCGGGTCGTCCTGCAGTTCCTCCGCATATTCCACCTGCTCGTCGCCGCTGCCCTCGTAGTGCGCGTACACCGCGTTCCAGGTCATCGGGGCGTCGTCGTCGAACGCCTGACGGTACGCGCTTTCGCCGATGTACACGTCGGAGCCGATCACACTGCGGTTCACGGCCGTCACCGTCACCTCGCCGTGCCGCATGTTCCCGTCGGTCAGCGATACGGTGTCGCCGGACTTCACGCCGAGCGCGTTCGCCGCCGATTTCGAGACGATGACCGCATCGTCCTCGAGCGTGAGCTCGCGCCGGCCGTGTTCCACATCCTGCAGGTCGACCATGCCGGCGAGGTCGTCGCCCCCGCCGTCCGGGATCACCATCAGCTGGATCGTGGCGCTGCCCTCATCGGTGGCAATCTCGCCGCTTTCCAATCGCACGCGCATCGTGTCGGTCACGTCGGCATCGCCGGTCAACAGGTCGGCCATCGCGTCGGCGTCGGCGTCGTTGGCCGCCACAAGCAGGTCGTACCGGTACAGGTCCTCATACTGCTTGGGCCCGAGCGTATCGACCGAATCGTTGATCGCGAATCCGCAGACGATGAGCGCGGTGCATCCGGCCACGCCGCCGACGGTCATGATCAGGCGGCTCTTGAACCGGAAGATGTTGCGCACGGTGACCTTGTTGAGGAAGCTCAGCCGCCTCCACACCGGCTTGATGCGTTCGAGCAGTACGCGCGAGCCGGCCTTTGGCGCCTTCGGACGCATGAGCTGGGCCGGCGTCTGCCGCAGTTCGCCCAGGCACGCCGCGCCCGTGGCCGTCAGCACGGCGACGACGAACAGCGCGATGCCCAGACTGCCGTACAGCCAGTCGTATTCGAGCGTGATGCCGGGGATCACATACATGTTCGCCAACACCACCAGCAGCAGCGAGGGGATGCCGAGGAACCCGACGAGCAGACCCAGCGCGCCCCCGATCAGGCAGGCGAGCACCGCGAACAGCAGATACCGGGAGGCGATGGTGAGGTTCCCGTAGCCCAGCCCGGTGTAGGTGCCGATCAGGCCGCGCTCCTCCTCCACCATGCGGGCCATCGTGGTCAGGCTCATCAGTACGGCCACCAGCAGGAACACCACGGGGAACGCGTAGCCGAGCGTCTCGATGGAGGAGACGTCGGAATCCAGCGACGAGTAGCCGCCGATCGACGAGCGGTTCTGCACGTACCAGCGGGCGGCGGCGATGTCGTCGATGGTCTGCTGCTGCTTGGCGAATTCCTCATCGGCCGCGGCGCGCTGTTCGTCGAGTTCGGCCTGTGCGTCGTTCAGCTGCTGCTCGCCGGCGGCCAGTTGCGCTTCACCGTCCTCTACCTGGTTCAGGCCGTCCTCCACCTGCTGTTTGTTCGCGGCCAACGTGACGGCCTGCGTCTCCAGCTGCGCGGCCTGCTGTTCGAGCGCGGTGGCGTTGGCTTCGAGCGTGGACGCCTGCGCGTTGAGCTCGGCCTCGCCGGCGGCCGCCTCCTGCTCCTTCTGCGTCAACGTGGCGTTGTTCGCTTTGTATTGCCGACTGCCCTCGTCGTACTGCGTTTGTATATCGGATATGGTGGCATCCAGCTGGTCCTTAACGGTTTGTATGCCATCACCGGGAGGCATATCCGGGTCGACGTCGATGCCTAGCTGAGCCAGCAGCGCGGCGATCTGTGTCCACGTTGTCTCGTCGACAGTCGGGACGGAGTTCAGCATATCCCGCACCTGCTGGGCAAGCTGCAGCATCTGTTCGGCATTGTCCAATTCCTGCCGTGCGGCGTCGAGCTGCGCGCGCCCGTCGGCGAGCTGCTGTTTGCCGGCGTTCAGTTGGGTGCGCGCCTCATTGATCTGCTGACGACCCTGGGTGATCTGCAACCGGCCGGCGGCGATCTGCGAGCGCGCGGAGGCGATCTGGGTTTCGCCGTCCGCTATCTCGGTTTGCGCGGCTTCGAGCTGGCTGCGGTTGTCAGCCAAGGTTTGGCGGTTTTCGTCCAAGGTGGCGCGTTGGTCGTCGATCTGGCGCTGGGCGTCGTCGAGCTGGGCGTAGGCGTCGGTTTTGGCGTCATCGAGTTGCCGTTGGGCCTCGTTGACGATGCTTTGGCGGCGGGCTTGCTGCCTATCGTCCTGCACGGTGTGTTCGATGCGGTCGATGACCTCATCAACGATGCGGTCGTAGTCATCGCTGAAGGTGCCCTGTTCGGCGGCGCCCTCGACGCTCAGGCTGATGGCGGTGTAGACGTTGCCAGTGACGCCGTCGCTGGGGGCGAAGAACACGTAGTCGGCGGTGGTGGGGCTGCGGAGTGCAGAGGTGGCGTATCCGGTGGGGTTGGTTAGGTCCTTGGGGTCAAGGACCTGGGCGGTGATGGTCAGTTCGGTCGGGAATTCGGGCGAGGTTTCGGCGTCCTCGTCGGTATCCGCGTTGTCCGAATCCTCCGATTCAGATAGATCGACGCCAAAGGTGGTTGTGGTTTCGACGGGGGTGATGGTGATGGTGTCGCCGATGTCGCGGCCGGAGTCGATGAGGAATTTCTCGGTGACGGCGACCTCGCCGGCTTTGGTGGGCATCCTGCCTTCCTGCAGGTAGGGCAGGTCGAGGCCTTCCACGCCGATTTCGGTTATCGTGACGCTTTTGTCGGCGCCGGCGACGTCGGTGGTTGCGCTCTGCGTGCGTTCTGGCTGGATGGTGTCGACGCCGTCGATGCGACGCAGCGCGACGATGTCGTCGTCGGTCAGGCCGTAGGTGGAGAGGATCTGTATATCGTGCAGTCCCTGCCCGTCGTAGAACCGGTCGGCGGCCAGGAACATGTCGCGGCAGCCGGCGTAGATGCCGGTGAGCACGGATACGCCGAGCAGGCAGATCACGGCGATGGAGAGGAACCGTTTCCAACTGCGCAGCCAGGAGCGCAGCGTGTCCTTGCCGTAGGCCAGGGCGATGGCGCCACCGTGCGGGCGGCGGCTCCGCCCACGGGGGGATGCGGTGAAATCGGTGAGGTCGGCCGCGACCACATTCCGTTTCACGGCATGTTTCACACTATGGCGAGAGTGTTTCACAAGACGTTTCACACCCATCGCGACCACCACCTACCATTCGATGTCGGCAATCGGAGTCGGATCGGGATTGACCTCCTCGCCGGTCACCTTGCCGGAACGGAACCGGATCACCTTGTGCGCCATCGGGGCGAGCGCCGAGTTGTGGGTGATGATCATCACCGTCATGCCCTCGTCCCGGCAGATGTCCTGCAGGAGCTGCAGGACCTCCTTGCCGGTCTCGTAGTCCAGGGCGCCGGTCGGTTCGTCGCACAGCAGCAGCTTGGGTTTCTTGGCGATGGCACGGGCGATCGAGACGCGCTGCTGCTCGCCGCCGGACAGCTGCGCAGGGAAGTTGTCGAGACGGTCGGCAAGCCCCACCTTGCCGAGGGTGTCGGCCGGGTCGAAGTGGTCGGGGCAGATCTGGGAGGCGAGCTCCACGTTCTCGAGCGCGGTCAGGTTGGGCACCAGGTTGTAGAACTGGAAGACGAAGCCGATGTCGTTGCGGCGGTAGCCGACCAGCTCCTTGGGCCTAAGGCCGGTGATGTCCCGGCCTCCCACCACCACGCGGCCGGAGGTGGCGGTGTCCATGCCGCCCAGGATGTTCAGAGCGGTGGTCTTGCCGGCGCCGGACTGGCCGAGGATCACGGTCAGGCGGCCTTCGTCGGCCGTGAAGCTGGCTTCGTCGAGCGCGCGAATCACGCTGCCGCCGGAGGGGTATTCCTTGACCACCTTGTCAAATTCGATGTATGCCATCGCGCACCTCCCGGACCATGCTTGGAACTGCTATACTATCCAGTAAACCAACACAGTGTCGGTTTGGCAACCGACAGTCGGGTTGCGAGTTGTCGGATTAGCGGCGAGGGAGACGCCATGGCAAGGGAGCTGGTCGAGAGCCGCCGCACGCAGTACACGCGGCGGGCGTTGCGCGATGCACTCATCGAACTGCTGGCGGACAAGCCGCTCGCACGAATCACCGTGCGCGAGCTGTGCGAGCGGGCGGACGTGAACCGCTCCACGTTCTACGCCCACTATCCGGATCTCGATAGTCTGTTGCGCGACATCGAGGAGGACACGATCGACTGGGTCAACGGCACGCTCCAGCAACTGCTCGAACGGCCGGATCCCGACAGCGTCGGCCGCGTCATCGAACACGTCTGCCGGTACATCGCCGACAATCGCAGCCATCTGCGTGTGCTGATGAGCCCGCAGGCCGACCTGAGATTCCAACAGCAGCTGCTCGGCCTGATCTACGGGCGTATCGACCTGGCCACACAGCTGCAAGGCACCGACCCGCAGGAGGCCGAGATGCGCATGCACTTCGCCGTCTCCGGCAGCATCGGCCTGCTCCAGCACTGGCTGGCCTCCGAACCCACGGCACCCCCCGAAACCGTGGCCCGCATCATCACCACCATGGCCCTGCCCGCCCGCTGACGCCCGCCGCCCGCCCATCCAGCGGACGCACGGGGGTCGCGTCGCCTCCCGCTGCTTACAATGCCGTTCAACCGGCATTCGGCCGGCAGAGAGGGGAGCCACCCATGACCAACACCAACCACGCCGGCGCTCCAGCCGGCTCCGCCAGCGACGTCACCATCCAGGAACCGCCGTCGCTGCGCAAGTCGCTGAAGAACCGACACATCCAGCTCATCGCGCTCGGCGGCGCCATCGGCACAGGCCTGTTCTACGGCTCCAGCGAGTCGATCTCGCTGGCCGGCCCGGCCATCCTGCTCGCCTACCTGATCGGCGGCATCGCCATCTTCATGATCGTGCGCGCGCTGAGCGAGATGTCGGTGGAGGACCCGAAGGCGGGCGCGTTCAGCTACTACGCCACCCGCTACTGGTCCAAGCGCGCGGGGTTCGTCTCCGGCTGGAACTACTGGTTCAACTACATCCTCGTCTCGATGGTGGAGCTGTCCGTAGTCGGCTCGTTCGTCAACTACTGGTTCCCGAACATCCCGCAGTGGGCGTCGGCCGCGTTCTTCCTGGTGGTCATCACCGCCGCCAACCTGATGGGCGTCAGCAAATTCGGCGAGATCGAGTTCTGGTTCGCCATCATCAAGATCGTGGCGGTGCTTGCCATGATCGTCGGCGGCGTGGCGGTCATCGCGTTCAATCTGCCCACCGACTCCGGCATCCGCGCCAGCTTCGCCAACTGGTTCGCGCTGGACGGCGGATTCCTGCCGAACGGCGTCATGCAGCGCACCGCCGACGGCACCTGGACCGGTCTGCTGATGGCGCTCGTGGTGGTCATGTTCAGCTTCGGCGGCACCGAACTGATCGGCGTGACCGCCGGCGAGACCGAGGATCCGCGCACCACCATCCCGAAGGCCACCAACGGCGTGATCTGGCGCATCCTGGTCTTCTACATCGTGGCGCTCGGCGTGATCATGGCCGTGGTGCCGTGGAACATGATCGACGGCGAATCCAGCCCGTTCGTGCAGATCTTCGATTCGATCGGCGTGCATGTGGCCGCCGGGATCCTGAACTTCGTGTGCCTGACCGCCGTGATGAGCGTGTACAACTCGGGCCTGTACGCCAACTCGCGCATGCTGTATTCGCTGGCACGCCAGGGCAACGCGCCCGCCTACCTGGGCCGGCTCAACTTCCACGGCGTACCGGTGGCGGCTGTGCTGACCTCGGCGGCGATCACCGTAATCGCCGTGGTGGTGGTGTTCGTGTGGCCGGAGTTCGCCTTCAACTATCTGATGAGCATCGCCACCATCTCGGCGATCATCAACTGGTCGATGATCATGGTCACCGAGATGAAGTTCCGCCGCGTGGTGGCCGCCGGCGGTTCGCCGCACGATTCGGCGCTGGCCGGCAAGAGCGGCCGGGAGGCGCTGGACGCGATCGCGTTCAAGCTGCCGGCGGCCCGCGTGACCCCGTGGGTGGTGCTGGCGTTCCTGGCCATGATCGTGGTGCTGATGTGCTTCTCCGCCAGCTACCGGATCGCCGTGGTGGCGGGCGTGATTTGGCTGGCCGTGCTGCTGGTGGCCTATCAGCTCACGCAGCGGCGCCGCTAGGGGCTCCTCACCACGCCAATGTGGTACGGAACCATCAACCACACGCCTGAACGGTTCTGTACCACAAACACCATGATGCAGCCGGCTACATCGCCAGCCGCATCATGGTGGTCACCAGGTGCACCGCGGCGATGGCCACCAGCACCACGCCCGCAATCCAGATCACCGACTTATAGGTCCGGTCCGGCTGCTCGCCCTTGCACAGCGACAGCCGGACGCCCAGCCTCCAGATCCAGTCGGGCTTGAGCAACGTCATCGCCCCCGCCCCGGCGCATAGCACGATGATCACAGCCTCCAACACGATCTCGCCGACACCCATATCGCCTCCGTTTCGTCGCACTCCCCGCCATTATCTCAACGTTGTAAACCGTTGACAACCCCGCATCAACCGGTGCCATCCACGAGCCCACCGCCTTATACCCAACAATCACAAATCCGTAACCCCCGCAACCTCACATCGCGCGCGCCGAACGCCATGGCATGCGGATAATGGATGGTAACGAAAACATCCGCCACACCACAATCACGCGGTTGTGCCAACTGCAGTCGCGCCGGCCACAGTCGCACCAACCGCGGTTGTGCCGAACACGGCCGTTCAAAGGAGACACGCATGTTCATCCCCCGCCACTACGAGGACCCCTATACCCTGCATGTCGGCACCATGCCGAACCGGGCCTATTTCATCCCCGCCTCCACGCGCACCGACACCGTCGGCGAGCGCCGCGCGGATTCCGACCGGTTCACGCTGCTGAACGGGGATTGGATATTCCGCTATTACGTCAGCATCTACGATCTGGACGCGGAGGTGTCGCGTCGGCATCAGGCCGGTCTGCCCGCGTTCCATGACCGCGGGTTCATCGATTCGTTGGGCGCATCGGATGAGCCGCAGCCGGACGAGCTGCGCGCCGCGGGGTATTCGTCGATTCCGGTGCCGTCGGTCTGGCAGAACCATGGGGTCGACCGGCATCAGTACACGAACGTGAACTACCCGTTCCCGCTCGATCCGCCGTATGTGCCGCAGGACAATCCGTGCGGCGTGTACCTGCATACGTTCGAGCATCGCCGTGATGCCGCCGCGCCGCGGTCGTTCCTGAATTTCGAGGGTGTGGATTCCTGCTTCTACGTGTGGCTCAACGGCGTGTTCGTCGGGTATTCGCAGGTCTCGCACGCCACGAGCGAGTTCGATGTGACCGATGTGTTGGCGGACGGCACGAATACGTTGGCTGTGCTGGTGCTCAAGTGGTGCGACGGCAGCTACCTGGAGGATCAGGACAAGTTCCGTATGAGCGGCATCTTCCGCGATGTCTACTTGCTGGACCGCCCCGCCGCCGCGATCCGCGACTATGCGGTGGGCACCGAGATCGATTGGCGCGAGACAGCGCAGGATGGTGCGGTGCCGGAGGCCGGCCATGCGACGGTGCGCATCGCGTTCGACTTCCTGGACGGCGCGACCACGCCGGTGACGGTGACGCTGCTCAACGAGTACCACGAGACGCTGGCCAAGGTCCAGGCCGAGCCGACGGATGCGGCGGGCTCCCCCGCTCCCGCGCGGCCGACCGCGGACGGCGACGGCACCGACTATGCGGGTTCCGATTTCGTTGCGCGTGCGACCGCCACGTTCATCGTCGATGACCCGCACCTGTGGAGCGCGGAGACCCCGTACCTGTACACGGTCGTGATCGAGACGGCCGGCGAGGCGATTGTGGATCATATCGGCATCCGCGAGATCTCGACCGAGGGCGGTGTGCTGCGGGTGAACCGGCAGCGGGTCACGCTGCATGGCGTGAACCGGCATGACTCGGATCCGGTGACCGGGCCGGTGATCGCGCAGGAGCAGATCATGCGGGATCTGAAGCTGATGAAGGAGCATAACGTCAACGCGATCCGCACCAGCCATTACCCGAACGCGCCGCATTTCTACGATCTGTATGACCGGCTGGGCTTCTACGTGGTCGGCGAAGCGGATGACGAGAGCCATGGCGCGTCGTGCGTGGTCGCGCCGGATATGTCGGAGCGGGCCGCGCTCGAACGCTGGAACCGGATGATCTCCGACAATCCGGAGTTCACGGACGCCACCGTGGACCGTGTGCGCCGCTGCGTGGAGCGGGACAAGAACCGGCCGTCGATCATCATGTGGTCGATGGGCAACGAGTGCGCGTACGGCTGCACGTTCGAGGCGGCGCTGGCGTGGACGAAGCGCTTCGACCCCTCGCGGCCGACCCACTACGAGTCGGCGCGCTACGTGGCCGACGGCAAGACCTACGACTTCTCGAATCTGGACGTGCACAGCCGCATGTACCCCACGTTGGAGTCGATCGAACAGTACTTCTCCGACGAGGGTCCGCAGGGCGACGGGTCCAACGGCGACGACGGCGCGAACGGCACCAGGCCGTACGTGCTGTGCGAGTTCTGCCATGCGATGGGCAACGGCCCGGGCGATCTGGAGGATTACTTCGAGCTGATCCAGCGGTACGACGGGCTGGCCGGCGGGTTCATCTGGGAGTGGTGCGATCACGCGATCGACCGCGGCACCGCGCCCGACGGCCGCCGCGTGTACGCGTACGGCGGCGACTCGGGCGAGTACCCACACGACGGCAACTTCTGCATGGACGGACTGGTCTACCCGGACCGCACGCCGCACACGGGCCTCAAGGAGTTCAAGAACGTGTACCGTCCGGCGCGCGTGACGGCCTTCGACCAGAAGACCGGCACGCTGACGCTGCGCAATTATATGGATTTCACGGATCTGGCCCGGTACATGACGATGCATGTGGAGCTGATGTGCGACGGTGAGCCGATCTGGATGTCCACGCCGCGCGTGCCGTCGATCCCGCCGCATGGCGAGGCCGACGTGACGGTGCCGCGTCTGGCCGATGCGATTCCGGACGAGGGCAAGGCCACGCTGGTGGTGCGCTATTCGCTGAAGGCGGCGGACGAGCTGCTGCCGGCCGGGTTCGACCTCGGATTCGACGAGGTGCCGGTACAGACGGCCGACCCGCGCAACCAGACGGTGGTCCGGGCGGCGAACGCGGCGGGCAAGGCCAACACCATGCAGCCGACCGTTGCGGAGCGCGGGGCGACGCTGGTGATCGAGAACGCGCGGTTCCGTCATGTGCTCGACCGGCGCACCGGATTGTTCGACACGATGACGGTCGGCAACCACAGCCTGCTCGACGCGCCGATGAGCATCGACATCTGGCGCGCCCCGACCGACAACGACCAGTACGTCAAGGCGCAGTGGTTCGCCGCCCGGTACGACCATGCCACGACCCGCGCCTACGACATGGCGTGGTCCGCGGACGGCGGCGTGGCGCGCGTCTCCGTGACGATGGGCGTGGTGGCGCCGGTGGTGCAGCGGATCGCCACGGTCAAGGCCGTGTGGACGATCGCCTCGGACGGTTCGGTGGATCTGCGCATGACCGTCAACCGTGATGCGCGTATGCCGTTCCTGCCGCGGTTCGGCCTGCGTCTGATGTGCCCCAAGTCGATGAATCGCGTGTCCTATTGCGGCCTGGGCCCGTTGGAAAGCTATGTCGACAAACGCCGCGCCAGCTGGCATGGCGTGTTCTCGGGCACGCCGGAGACGCTGTTCGAGCCGTATATCAAGCCGCAGGAGAACGGCAACCACCACGATTGCGACTGGGCGCGCGTCTGCGGTGATGATATGACGCTCGGCATCTATGCCGCTCAACCGTTCGACTTCCAGGCGCTGCCCTACACGGCCGAGGAGATGACTGCCAAGGCTCATAACCACGAGTTGGAACCGTCCGGGTCGACCGTGGTCTGCGTGGATTACATGCAGAGCGGCATCGGCTCCAACAGCTGTGGCCCCGAGCTGCAGGCCAGGTACCGGCTGGACGCGGAACGGTTCACGTTCAACGTGCTGCTGCGCCCCGAGATCGGCTGACCGGGCGAGCCCGCCCATCCGCGGCGGCGAGGCGCGCCTATCCACGGCGAAGGCCGGCGGCGGAGCGCCTCCGGCTGAGACCACGTACGTAAAGAGGCCCTTATGATGCATGTGCGCGAAGCCACTGCATCATAAGGGCCTCTTCATGTCTCGCATCTGGCCCATTTGCTGCAGGATTACGGTGCCGCTGCGCCAAAAGGGCCTCTTCGGACCTCCCATCTGACCCTTTCGGTGCAGGATCACGAACGCGCTGCAGCGGAAGGACCGGCCGAGTAGGAGGCAATCACCGGACGGAGGATCGCCTCGTGCGCCAATGAGACCAGCCCCGGCCCCAGCAGAACCAGCAGGAACAGTCCCTGCGGGAACAGCATCAGCGAGGCCGCCAACAGCACTCCGAACGTCGCCCAGACCAGCACGACCGCAATCGTGTGCACAATCTGGGAGATACCGATGAGCAGGGCGTTGCGTAGGGTGCGGCCCACCGGGTTCTCGAACCGCGCCTGCAGCGGCCACACCCACACGGCCATGATGGCCCAGAGGATGGTGGCGGCGAATTTGACGACCAGCAGCGGGGTGATCTGGATGAACACCCAGGAGGCGGCGATCGCGGCGCCGGTCACGCCCATGACCAGCCAGAGGCCCGTGGCCTTGACGAGGTTGGAGCGGAACGCATCGGCGAACCGGCGGGTCATATGTCCTTCACCCGAACCGAGCGTGCGAGCCGTTTCATAGGAGGCGCACCATGCCGCGCCGATCGTGACCACCGGCAGGCAGGCCACCACGGTCAGGATGGTCAGCCACACCGCGTCGGTGAGGTAGGACATGCCCCGCATCAGGGCGGAATCCTGTGAGAACAACGTGGTCATGATATACGCTCCTTTGCGTTCGCGAGACGATGGACGGTCGGACGGGACGGGGTTCGTGCCCGCTGGCGCCGATCGGACGTCTGCGGGCACGAACCCGTCACCGGAGTGGATAAGGTGGATCAGCCTTCGGCGTTGAACGCCTCGGCCTGGGGCAGCATGCCGAGGGATTCCTCATTGGTGGCCCATTCGGTGGCCCAGCCGTTGACGTACGCGTCCTTGACGGCGGACCATTCGCCGGTGCCCTGCGCGTATTCGACCAGCGCGTTGGTGATGTTATCCTGCCACTGCTGGTTCGGGACCGTGAAGCTGCGCAGTTCGATCTTGCCCGCATCGAACTGGGCCTTGGCGGCAGCCGTCAGCGGATTGTCGGGCTGATCGTCGTCGCCGAACGTGGTGAACGGCACGGCGAGATCGCAATCCTTGGCGAGGATCTGCTTGGCCTCGTCGTCGGTGACCATCCATTCGATGAAGTCGAGGGTGGCCTGCTTGTCCTTCTCGTCGGAGTTCTTGTTCACCGCCCACGAAGCGTCGTACACGCCGGCGGGGCCGTACTCCTCCTCGCCTTCGATGCCCATGTAGTACGGCAGCATGCCGAGGTCCTCATCGGCGACCTCGTTGTCCTTGATGCCCGAGTAGGCCCACACGCCGTTCGGGTAGAAGGCCACCTGGCCGAGGGCAAATTCGGCGGTGCAGTCGTCATAGGTCTTGGAGCTCAGTAGACCGGGCTCGGTGGGGCTGCTCTCCAGTTCAAGATCGAACAGATCCTTATAGTTGTCGAGGTATGTGCCCTTGATCTCCGGCATGAAGGTGGTGTCGTTATCACGGTATTCGAAGAACAGCGGGATACGGGACATGTGCGCGACGAAACGGTATGCGTCGGAGGCATCGAGGCCGGGCGACGTGATGGCGCCGGTCAGGCCGAGGTCGTCCTTGTTCTCCTGGATGCTTTCGACGACGGACTTGAACGTGTCATAGTCGGTGATGTCATCGACGCTGTCGATCACGGCATAGCTCTTGGAGCAGTAATCCTCGAGGATCGCCTTGTTGTAGATGATGCCATACCATTCGGCGGCATACGGCAGCGTATACGACTCGCCGTCCACCGCGTACGAATACGCCTTGCCGTCTTCGGTGAGCAGATCATACACGTCGGTGTCGGTCAGGGGCTCCAGATAATCCATGTACTTGGCGAACTGGTCGTAACCGGCGATGTTGAACATCGTGGGAGCGTTGGATTTGGCCAGTTCCGAGGTCAGCGTGGAGTCGAAGGTGCCGGAGGTCGCCGTCTGGACCTCGACCTCGACCCCGGTCTCCTCGGTGTACATCGAGGCCAGCTGATCCAGCTGGTCGACGATTTCGGATTTGCTGTTGAGGAAATACACATGCCCCTGGTCGTCGGCCGAATCCGTACCGCATGCGGCGAGACCGGTCAGACCGAGTGCGATGGCGGCGACTGCGGCGGCGCCTCTCTTCATGGTTACCATTGTTTCTCCTTGATTGTTTGTTGGTTTTCGGTTATCAGATGACGATTGTGTTGGGCCGGAATCACGCTCAGCCCTTCACCGCGCCCGCGGTGACGCCGGCGATGATGTACTTCTGGCAGAACAGGTAGAAGACGATGATCGGGATGATGGCGAGCACGAGGCAACCCATCATCGCGCCCATGTCGACCGAGCCGTAACCGCCCTTGAGGTATTGGATGGCGATGGACATCGTCTTGTACTTGCGCATGTCCAGGGTCAGGTACGGCAGGAGGAAGTCGTTCCAGATCCACATGGTCTGCAGGATGGCGACCGAGACCATGCTCGGCTTCATCATCGGCACCACGATGGTGAAGAACGTGCGCGGCACGGAGGCGCCGTCGATCATCGCGGCCTCCTCGATCTCGGCCGGCAGCGATTTGATGACGCCGGTGAAGATGAACACCGCCAGACCCGCGCCGAAGCCGAGGTAGACGATCCACAGGCCCCACGGGGTGTTCAGCCCCAGGCTGTCGGCGATCTTGGACAGCGGGAACATGACCATCTGGAACGGCACGATCATGTTGAACAGGAACAGCAGGTAGATGGCCTTGGCGAACACGTTGTTCACACGGACGATCCACCAGGCGCACATCGAGGTGCACAGCAGGATCAGCGCCACCGAGCCGACGGTGACGACCACCGTCCACCCGAAGCTGGCGATCAGATCGGTACGGTCGATGCCGCGCGCGTAGTTCTCCAAGCCGACGAACATGTCCCCTGTGGGGATGCTGAACGTGTCGGAGCTGATGTAGGCCTTGGACTTGAACGAGTTGATGACGACCAGCACGATCGGGAAGATCCATGCCAGCGAGACCACGGTGAAGATCGCGGTCCACAGACCCCCGTGCTTCATCTTCTTGTTCATGCGGTCACCTCCTTGCGGGTGGTCAGCTTGTTCTGGATGACGGCGATCACGGCCACGATGATGAAGAACACCACGGCCTTGGCCTGGCCGACGCCCTCGAAGCCGATGCGTCCGTAGAACGTGCGGTAGATGTTCAGCGCCAGCATCTCGCTCATGTTGCTCGGTGCACCGTTGGTCAGGGCCAGGTTCTGGTCGAAGAGCTTGAAGCCGTTGGTCACGGTCAGGAACGAGCAGACGGTGATGCTGGGCATCATCAGCGGCAGGGTGACTTTGAACAGGGTCTGGCGCGAGTTGGCGCCGTCCACGGCGGCGGCCTCCATGACGTCGGAGGGCAGGGCCTGCAGGCCGGCGATGTAGATGACCATCATGTAGCCGATCTGCTGCCAGCACACCAGGATGACCATGCCCCAGAAGCCGTAGGCGGCCGAGTAGGTCAGCGAGCGCCCCCAGTGGGCCAGCACGCCGTTGAGCAGCAGCTGCCAGATGTAGCCCAGCACAATGCCGCCGATGAGGTTCGGCATGAAGAACACGGAACGGAACAGGTTCGCGCCCTTCATGGCCTTGGTGAACATGTATGCCACAAAGAACGCGGCGACGTTGATCAGGATCGTTGTCACGATCGTGAACAGCACCGTCAGCCATAGCGCGTGCAGGAACTCCGGGTCGCTGAATACGCCCGCGTAGTTCTCAAAACCCACCCATTCGGCGTCGGTCACGGTGGTGAAGTCGGTGAAACTCAGATAGATGCCGATGATGAACGGCGCCACGAAGCCGATGGCGAACGCCGCGCACGTCGGCAGCGCGAAGAGCGCCCACCATCGCCGTATGGACTTGCCGACCATACTGATCATCGTTCTCTCGCTTTCTCTTCATTGAGGCCCGGTCGGGCTGCGCCGCCCGGACCGGATGATGGTGTCGGCCGGATCCCGGTGCCCCCGGGACCCGGCGGGATGCCCGATTCAGTCGAGCATCATCCAGACGCTGGTGTCCTGCGGCAGCCGACCGTCCCCGGTCAGCTCGCCGGAGGCCAGCAGCACCTCTCCTTCGGGCAGGGCCACCGGCTCCGCCCCGAAATTCGTTAATACCGCCCAGCCGTTGGAGCGGCGGTAGGCGACGACGCCGCCCTTGTTGCCGTCGGCGCCGTCGCGCACGTCGGACGCCGCGTCCTGGTCCAGCCAGACCAGTTCCGTGTCGTCGGGCATATAGCGGTGGCGCAGCCGCAGCGCGGCGCGGTACAGGTTGAGCATCGACTGCGGGTCGGCGGCCTCCGCGTCGGCCGCGTACCGGGCGTACCAGCGCGGCTGCGGCAGGTGCGGCGCCTCGGCGGACTGACCCGCCTCGCCGGCGTCCACGCCGGCTCCCGCCGATTTGACGGCGGGCGAGAACCCAAACGAACCGGTGTGCTCGTAATTGCCCTCGCCGGTGTTCCGGCAGTCGTCGGCGACCCACGGCAGCGGCACACGGCAGCCGTCACGACCCTTCTGGGAGCCGGCGCGCACGGTGTTGAACGCGGTCGGATCCTCAAGATCGTCCCACGCGATGTCGGCGACCTCGGGCAGGCCGAGCTCCTCGCCCTGATAGATGTAGGCGGAGCCGGGCAGGCCCAGTTCCAGCAGGATCGCGGCGCGCGAGCGCTTGGTGCCCAGCTCGCGGTCCTCACGGTAGGAGGCACCGTCGCGCAGCAGCCAATCGATGGCGATCTGGTGGTGCACGCGGGCCGGCACCTGCGGCAGGCCGTAGCGGCTGGCATGACGCGGGATGTCATGGTTGCTCATCACCCATGTGGCGGTGGAGCCGGACGCCTCGGCGGCCGCCAGCCCCTCTTCGATGGCCTCGTGGATCTCGTCACGGATCCAGTTCTTCTTGGCGTACTCGAAGTTGAACACCTGGCCGAGTTCGTCCGGGCTGGCGTACAGGTACTGGCGCTTGGGGTTGACCCAGGCCTCGGCCACGGCGAAGCGCGGCGGGTCATATTCGTTGAAGACCTTGCGCCATTCGCGATAGATCTCGTGGACCTCGTCGCGGTCGTAGATCGGGTAGCTGCCGTCGTCGGGCAGGAACGGGGCCTAGATCGGGTAGTCGTCCAGGTCGTCGCGGTCGAGGTCCTTGGCCAGGCCGTGCGCCACGTCCACACGGAAGCCGTCGGCGCCATGGTCGGACCAGAAGCGGATGGTTGTAAGGAAGTCCTCGCGCACGTCCGGGTTGTTCCAGTTCCAGTCAGGCTGTTCGACGGTGAACAGGTGCAGGTACCACTGGCCGTCCTCCACGCGCGTCCAGGCGGGGCCGCCGAAACTGGCGGTCCAGTTGGTCGGCGGCAGTTCGCCGTGTTCGCCACGGCCTTCGCGGAAGATGTAGCGGTCGCGCTCGGGCGAACCGGGACCGGCCTTGAGCGCGGCCTGGAACCATTCGTGCAGGTTGGAGGAGTGGTTGGGGACGATGTCCACCACAACCTTGATGCCGTGGGCGTGCGTGGCTTCGGCGAGACGGTCGAAGTCGTCCATCGTGCCCAGACGCGGGTCCACGTTGCGGTAGTCGTCCACGTCATAGCCGCCGTCGGCCAGCTGGCTGGGGTAGAAGGGGCTGAGCCAGATCGCGTCCACGCCGAGTTCGGCCAGGTAGTCGATCTTCTCGGTCACGCCGTTCAGGTCACCCAGGCCGGAGCCGGTGGAATCCTTGAACGAACGCGGGTAGATCTGGTAGACCACGGCCTGCTGCCACCAGTCCAGCTCGGACCGGTCGGGGCGCGTCTCGCCGGCCGTCCGCACGGTGTCGGTCACGTTGGCCATCGCCGTCTCTCCTTTCCTGTTTCTGCGGTGTCGCCTGTTATGTGAGAGCGCTTGCATTCTTTGCAAGGCACATGCACATCACTATGCAAATCTCGACATATCCATAACGACCGATGTCTTGAGCTATCAGCTTTGTCTTCGACAATCCGCCATTTTCAGCCTTGAAACCGGATAGCGAATTGTGGTGACTTCGATGATAGCGCTTGCATACAAGCAGAGTCAAACGGCGTGTCGCATCACGTCAAACCCGGCCACCAACCACACGGATACCGGGTTTTGTCGTATAATATGTAAACGTTGACATTTCTCAGCGCCCCACCGATATCATGGAAGGGACAATCACTACCGCAGCAAGGAGGTACACCGATGGCACGCTCCACCATCCAGGACGTCGCCAAGCTCGCGGGGGTCTCCGAGGCCACCGTCTCCCGAGCCCTGCGCGGGCTGACCAACGTGGCGCCCGCCACCAGGGAACGCGTGGAGGCCGCGGCGGCCGAACTGCGGTTCACCCTCTCGAAGAGCGCGTCATCGCTCGCCTCCGGCAAAACGCATCGTATCCTGCTGCTGGTCTCCGGCGGACTCAACAACTGGTTCAACTCGTCGGTCCTGCAGGGAGCCATCGAAATCCTCTCCCCCGAGGGGTACGACATCGTCCCCTCGTTCGTCACCAACCGCGCCGAACTCTCCCAACTCATCGAGACGCTGCCCAGCAACCGTGACGTCGATGCCATCATCGTCACCTCGTTCACGCTCGACGCCGCATTCCGAACCGCACTCGCCTCGTTGGACATGCCGCTGGTCGGCATCAACAACCCTGACGTGGAGGGGCTGAACGCCTCGGTCCGCATCGATGACATCGAAGGCATGCGTCAAGCCGTTCAGCTCCTGCATTCGCTGGGGCACGAGCGGCTGGCCTACATCGGCAATCTCATCCCGCCCGACTTGGACTACAGCACCGACCTGCGCGGCGAGGGCTTCTACAAAACCGCCCTGGAACTCGGATACTGTGAAGACGACCTCTACATCTCCCCGCCGGACGAGGCCAACCAATTCCGCCAGACGCCCGAGGTCGCCCAACGCAATGTTGCGGCGCTGCTCGCAGCACCGCAACGACCCACCGGCATATGCGTGCAGACCGACGAGATGGCGGTCCACATCCTCAACGAGTTGCGCCGGCAGCATATCCAGGTGCCCGAACAGATGTCGCTCATCGGCTTTGACGACAACCCGTTCGCCGAAATCCAGGACATGACCTCCATCCATCAGGACCCGGTGATGCTGGGGCGCGAGGCGTCGCGGCTCGTCCTGGATCTGCTGCGAGGCAAGCCCTTGGACGATCCGCATATCACCATCCCCACCACGCCCGTGCTGCGCGGCACCACCGGCGTGCCGACGGACCGCAACTGATTACCACACAACATCCGGCCATCAGCCCTGCATCGCCTGATGCCATCATATGATTCCGGCAACATGGCGTTCTCCGCAGTCTTACCTAGGTTCACCTATCATGCACCTTTGAGATATTGGTCCCGGGTGTCACCTTCAACGCCGTCCACACGCTCCGCACGAACAGCACGGCCAGATACGCCACGAACAGGTTCGCGCCCATACGCGGCGTAATCATGCCGGCCAGCATCGTGCCCAACGGCGCCGTCACGGCGGCGCATACGCCGATGATCAGGCCATGTTTGAGATACACCAGGCCACGCCTCCAATTCGCCGCCGTACCGGCGATCGCGCTCGGGAACATCGCCAACAACGACGTACCACGGGCGATCAGGTCGGAAGCCCCGAACAACAGCGACAGCGATGGCACGGCCACGGCCCCGCCGCCGATGCCCAGCAGGCCGGACAGGATGCCGATCACCACGCCCAACGCCACCAGCAGGATGCCCGTCACCACGTGCAAATGGATGGCTGAATCACGCTGCGGCGTGAACACCAGCTGCGAGACGATCACGAACACCAGGAACGCCGCATAGAACCAGCGCAGGAACACCTCGGGCAGACGCGAGAGCAGCCAGCTGCCGATCTGCGAGCCCGCCACCATGCCGCAGGCGAGCAGCAACGCGGCGATCCAATCCACGTCGCCGGCGGTCGCATAGGAGACCACGCCGGAGATCGATGTGGGCACGATGGCCGCCAGCGATGTGGCCGCGGCCTGCCGCTGCGTCAGACCGACCAGCACCAGCGCGGGCACGATCACCGTGCCGCCGCCGATGCCGAACAAGCCGGACAACAAGCCGGAAACCACGCCAACGACCAATAACGTCACCGTAACCCGCACGTTGATGTTCCTCATGAGCCCCTCGTTCCTTGCAATCGACTGCCAGTGTACCGCCGTGCCTTCGATTCGACCGCTATTCCTCCGGATTATGGCGGCACTGACCGCACGGCACGGAAAAGTAGGTTCGCACTACCTCGACGTTGAAAATCACAGGGTGCTTTTTCCAAGGGGTCTGAAATTAATCCTTGAGGTAGTGCGAACCCCTATTCAGACGCTCAAGAAGTCGACGACCTCTTCAACCGCCTTGTCGCCGTCCGCGCCATTGATTCCGTGGTCTAGACGCGGATACAGGCTGACCGTGCAGTTGGGCATCATCTCGCCATAGCGGCGCGAAGCCTTGGAATCCACAATGTCGTCGGCAAGCCCGTGGATGGCCAACGAAGGCCCGGTGAATCGGGCCGTCGTCTCATAGATGGGCAGCAGCTGGGCGATGCGGAAGTAGTGGCCGCCGACTTCACCGGCACCGGGCACCTTGACGATGTCGGGGATGTGGTCGGGGTCGTACCGCCGCCCCATGCAGGTGCCGGCGAGCGCATCGTCCTTGAGCGTGGCCGCGGGCGCCAGAAGCGCCAGCCGGTCGATGACGTCGTGGTAGAAGCCCGCGACCATGCCGGCCACCACGCCGCCCTGGGAGTGGCCGAGCAGACGGATGGCGGTCACGTCGGTGCGGGAGTGCACGTACCGAAGCACGGCGATGAGGTCTTCGATCTCGTTGAGCACGTCCATGTGGGAGAATTTGCCGTCACTACGCCCATGACCGTTGAAGTCGAAGCGGAGCACGGCCATACCGCGGGCTACGAGCCGCTTGGCGATCCGCTGGTACAGGCTGCCCGGATAGGCGTCCATGCTGCCGCCGAACCCGTGGCACATGATCACGATGGGGCACGACCGGTTATGGCTGGGTCGTTCGAGCAGGGCGTGCAGACACAGGCCGTCGCGGCTGATGGACAATTCCATGTAGGCCCCTTTCGATGATGGCGAATACGTATGAGGCCGCCAGTCTTGCGACTGGCGGCCTAACTTATATCATATTAGGCTGGCTCCGGCGGCCCGAAAGCCCGCAGGGCTTTCTTTACGCCGCCTCGCGTGCAATGACTTGTGAAATTCCCTACGGGAATTTCTGTCACACAAGGCTGGCTCCGGCGGCACGGAAGCCCACAGGGCTTCCTCTACGGCCGCCTCACGTGCAATGACCTGTGAAATTCCCTGCGGGAATTTCTGTCATTGCACCTGTGCGCGGGCAATCTTGCCGGTGAAGGAGTTGGCCTCGTCGGCATCCTTGACGCCGTCGTTGTTCCAGGAGAACATGGCACGCAGCTTCGGGCCGACCTCCTCGATGCGCACGTGCGAGTACTCCTCCTGCAGCTGCTTGAACTTCGGGGCGCCGGCGTCCTGATCCTCGATGAACTCCTTGGCGAAGGAGCCGTCCTGGATGCGCTTGAGGTGGTACTCCATGCGCTCACGGACATGCTCGTCGATGCAGGTGTTGACGTAGTCGCCGTACTGGGCGGTGTCCGAGCAGGACCAACGATCCTTGTTCAGGCCGCCTTCGTTCATCAGGTCCACGATCATCTTGAGCTCGTGGCAGACCTCGAAGTAGGCGATCTCCGGCTGGTAGCCGGCGTCGGTGAGAACCTCGAAGCCCATCTCGACGAGCTTGTTCACGCCGCCGAGCAGCACGTTCTGCTCGCCGAACAGATCGGTTTCGGTCTCCTCCTTGAAGGTGGTCTTGATGGCACCGGCGCGCAGGGCACCGAGGGCCTTGGCGTAGGCCAGGGTCAGATCCCAGGCGTCGCCGCGAGGATCCTGCTGGACGGCCACGACCACCGGCACGCCACGGCCGGCCGCATACTCGCGGCGGACGATGTGGCCCGGGCCCTTCGGGGCGACCATGAAGACCGGGTGGTCCTCGGTCGGCTTGATGAAGCCGTAGTGGATGTTGAAGCCGTGCGCGAACGCGATGGCGGCACCCGGCTTAAGGTTCGGCTCAATCTCGTTGGCCCACACCTTGCGCTGGGTCTGATCCGGGGTCAGGATCATGATCACGTCGGCCTCGGCGGCGGCATCGGCCACGGACTTGACGTCCAGGCCCTGCTCCTTGGCGAACTCGACCGACTTGGAGGTCGGGCGGAGGCCGACGACGACGTCGACACCGGAGTCGCGCAGGTTCAGCGCATGGGCGTGGCCCTGCGAGCCGTAGCCGATGATCGCGACCTTCTTGCCGTTGAACACGGAAAGATCGCCGTCGTTCTCGTACCAGATCTGTGCTGCCATAATGGCACTCCTTTATGTTACTCAGTGTTGAGTTATGAAACTTGTTTCGTTATGTGGCCGGATGGTGCCCGGCCGCGGGTTGCCCCGCCCTGTCTGGTGCTGAGGATTTTGTCCTCACAAACTGCTGACCATTATTACTCGGAACATCCAGCATGCAAAAACAGGCGTTCCATCTTTCGGGCGCATTGGGCTACACGGGTTCAAGGACACCATGACAACCACACTCCGTGTACCACCGCATGCGTGCCGAGCGCCGGTCAGGGCCGCAGCATAGACCGGATGACCGCCGCATACGAATCAGGCCGCCAACCCTGCGGCTGGCGGCCTGATATATGTCACACGCGGATGGCTCTGTCGCCTCGCGTGCAGTAACTTATGAAATTCCCGGCGGGAATTTCTGTCACTAAGGCTGGCTCCGGCGATTCGGAAGTCCACAGGACTTCCTCTGTCGCCTCGCGTGCAGTGACCTGTGAAATTCCCTGCGGGAATTTCTGTCACTGCACCTGCGTGCGGGCGATCTTGCCGTTGAAGGACTCGGCCTCGTCGGCATCGGCGGCCGGGCCGTTGTTCCAGGAGAACATGGCGCGCAGCTTCGGGCCGACCTCCTCGATCTTCTCGTGGCTGAACTTCTCCTGCAGCTCCTTGAACTTCGGGGCGCCGGCGGCCTGATCATCCATGAACTCCTTGGCGAAGGAGCCGTCCTGGATGCGCTTGAGCTGATAGCGCATGCGGTCCTTGGTGGACTCGTCCACCACGGTGGAGGTGAAGTCGCCGTACTGGGCGGTGTCGGAGCAGGACCAACGGGCCTTGTTCAGACCGCCCTCGTTCATCAGGTCAACCAGCATCTTCAGCTCGTGGCACACCTCGAAGTAGGCAATCTCCGGCTGATAGCCGGCCTCGGTCAGCACCTCGAAGCCCGCCTCGACCAGATGGTTCACGCCGCCCATCAGCACGTCCTGCTCGCCGAACAGATCGGTTTCGGTTTCCTCCGTGAAGGTGGTCTTGATGGCGCCGGCGCGCAGCGCGCCCAGAGCCTTCGCATACGCCAGGGTGATCCCCCAGGCATCACCGCGCGGATCCTGCTCCACGGCCACCACAACCGGCACGCCACGGCCGGCCGCATACTCGCGGCGGACGATATGGCCCGGGCCCTTCGGGGCCACCATGAACACCGGATGATCCTCCGACGGCTTGATGTAGCCGTAGTGGATGTTGAAGCCGTGCGCGAACGCCAGAGCGGCACCCGGCTTCAGGTTCGGCTCCACCTGCTCCTTGTAGACCTTGGCCTGATACTGATCCGGCAGCAGGATCATCACCACATCGGCCTCGGCGACGGCATCCTCGATGGACTTGACCTCAAGGCCCTGCTCCTTGGCGAACTCCACCGACTTGGAGGACGGACGCAGGCCGACGACCACGTCCACACCCGAGTCGCGCAGGTTCAGCGCGTGTGCATGGCCCTGCGAGCCGTAGCCCAGGATCGCGACCTTCTTGCCGCTGAGCACGGACAGGTCGCCGTCGTTTTCATACCAGATCGTTGCTGCCATAATTGGCGCTCCTTCTTGATCGTTGTCGCGCCGCCCTCTTTTGCTGGCGGCGTGCCGGGCGCGTTCGGCGTCCGAAACTTGTTATCACCCGGCATCCGATCAGAGTCGTCCGACGTGATCGGGTGCCACTGTTGCGGCCCGTTCTAGTACCGCAACCGAAATATTGGATGGTGATGTTCGCATACTGACCGACCGCCGTAGGCAGACCGGATGGCTGATGCGGACACCTGGTGGGGGAAAGGGAGGTTTTGTCCGAATCAGTGGATCCTTACGTTTTGACCGGAACGTTACCGCTCGCAACGTAAGAATCTGGGGATTCGGACAAACCCCGTCCGTCACTTGGTGAAATCGACGTCTTTGGTCTCGCGGCAGGTGACCACAGCGATCAGGCAGCAGACCGCCATCACGCCTAGGTACAGGCCCACGGACTGCACGCCCCAGTTGGCGGCCAGCCAGGTGGCGATGGTCGGCACGAAGGCCGCGCCGACGATGGCGGCCAAGTTGTAGCCGATGCCGGAGCCGGTGTAGCGCACGTTGGCGTCGAACAGTTCGGGCAGGAACGCGCCGATCGGGCCGAAGGCCGTGCCCATCAGTGCGAAGCCGACGCACAGGAATACCATCACGGCCACGAAATCGCGCTTGCCCTCGCCCATCAGCAGGTAGGGGAACGCCACCGCGAACACGACGAGCGCCACCGACGAGAACGTCAGCACGCGGCGCCGGCCGATCCGGTCGGCATACACGCAGGAGAGCACGATGAACAGCGCAAACACGCACACGGCCACCATCAGCATGAGCAGGTACTCCTGGTTGGTGAATCCGAGGCCGCCGCCGCCCTGACCGACCGGCTTGGTGCCCCAGGCCAGCGACCAGGTGGCCAGCGTATAGAACAGCGTATAGGTCACAGCCACCAGGAACGTGGCCTGCAGCACCTGCACCCAGCTCTTGCGGAACACCTCCACCACCGGGGCCTTGACCACCTCGTTGCGCTCCTGCGCCATGCGGAAGATCGGGGTCTCCTCCATGTGCACGCGCACCACCAGGCCGACAACCACCAGCACGGCCGATAGCAGGAACGGCACACGCCAGCCCCAGGTCATCATCGCCTCAGAATCGTTGAACGCCTCCAGCAGGAAGAACGTGCCGTTGGACAGGAAGAAACCGATCGGCGCGCCCAGCTCCGGGAACGAGCCGTACAGCGCGCGCTTGTTCTCCGGCGCGTTCTCGGTGGCAACCAGCGCCGCGCCCGACCATTCGCCGCCCAGACCGATGCCCTGCACGAAGCGGCACAGGCACAGGATCACAACCGCCAGCAGACCGACCTGCTCGTAGGACGGCAGGCATCCGATGAGGAACGTGGCCACGCCCATCGTCATCAGGGAGACGACCAGCGTCTTCTTGCGGCCGAGACGGTCGCCGAAGTGGCCGAAGATCAGCGATCCGACCGGGCGGGCGATGAACGCGACCGCGAACGTGACCAGGCTGAGCAGCAGCGCGACGGTCGGGTTGGTGGTGTCCGAGAAGAACACGGTCGGGAAGTAGTTCGCCGCGGCGGTGCCGTAGGCGTAGAAGTCATAGAATTCGATGGCCGTGCCGACCATCGAGGCCGCGATGACGGTTTTGACCGAATCGCGGGCGGCGGCCGTGAGCTTGCCTGCGGCCGTGGCGTTGTCAGCCGTGGTATCGACTGCTGTCATGGGATCCCCTCTTTGTCATTCAGCGGGACGTTCGTCCCGCGATGGTGTTGTGGTCCGCTCCGATGTGTTGCCTTGTGGGGCGCAACGAAACGGACCCCGCGTTTGACGCAGGGCCCCGAACAGCGATGATGTCGCGTGAACCCTGCCGTCGTTGGCGGGTTCAAGCGTGTATGCCGAATCAGTCCGCCAACGACGACGGAATCATAATTCGTGCGGACGCGACTGCGTGCATCGTCATTCCGTTCATCACGGCGAGCCTCCTTTCGGCAATGTTCCAAATTTCCGGGCCTCATCCGGCCCGAACCATGAACCAACATAGGAGCCGTCCCCATACGACGGAGGGAGGCGTCCACATTCCGGACATCATATCCGCCGGTCGCACGCAAGCCCCGGACGATGGATCCGCGGACGCCCACGTAACGTCTCGATCCGCGGGCAACCGGACGCAGGCACACTCCCCGTTCATACGAATCGGGGCGTGACCGACAGCCGGTCACGCCCCGATTCACACCAGTACCGCCGTTCAGCGCCCCTGGTCCTCATGGATGGACCAGATCACCGCGGCGGCCACGATCACCGCCACGATGGCGACCGGGAACAGCACCTGATACGTGCCGACAATGAACGACGCCAGCGCGCCCAGCAACGCGCCGACAATGACGCCGACCTGCGAGGCCAGGTTCAGCACGGCCAGATTCCGGCCCGCCATACGGATGTCCGGCAGCACAGCAGCCGCCTGACGCTGGCTGATGCCGTCGAAGATCACATAGGCGCATCCGGAAAGCAGCGCATACGCGATCACGCCGGCCGCCGACGGCGCCACGCACGGCACCGCCAGACCTACGACATACAGCCCGCAAGCCAGCACCGACGGGATACGGCCGTCCTCCCAATGGTCCGCCACCGGCCCCAGCACCAGCGTGGCGATCAGTCCGCCGACGAACGAAGCGACCGCCACAGCCGCCATCACCGGCGCCGCGGCATCGACGTCGCCGCCGTTGACCGCATACAGCACGATGTACCACAGGAACACGCCCGTCAGCGAAACACCGGCGGTCATGACCAGACGCGCAACGAGCACACGAACGAAATTCGGCGCGCCCTTCGGCATCTGGTAGTGGGAAAAGAACTCATGCTGTTCGATGGCTCGCGAGCGCAGCTCCACGCTGGAACGCTCGCGCGGCAGCACCAACACCACAACCACAGCGGCCACAACGAAGCAGGCCGCGCACAGCCGGATCGCCACGGACGGCGTCCGGATCAGCAGCACGGCGACCACGGCGCCCAGCAACTGTCCCACGGTCAGCCCGATGCCGCGGTACGCGTCCGCCCGCGACCGGAACTTATCCGGGATGCGTTCGCCGAACGCGGCGGCGATCGGCGCGGACAGCATCACGTATCCGATCTGCACCAGGCACCACACCAGGGTAAGAAGCACCACGTTCGTGGCCGCCCCCAACGGCAGCGTGAACAACGCGGCCACGGCGCCGCCGCCGAGGATCCATGGCGTGCGCCGTCCGATTTCCATCCGCGTATGGTCGGACAGCACGGCGACCACGGCATTGGACAGCACCGACACCACTACGCCGACCGCGACCAGCAGCGCGAGCGGCAGGGTACGGCCGGCACCGGCGAGCCGGTCGACGAGCACCGGGACGAGCACCGTGTTCAGCGCGCCCAGCGGGGCGGCGCACAGCACGGCCCCCGCGGCGAATCCGATGTTCATGCGCGTCATCTCGGTGGCGGAGGGGCGGTAGCCATCGGCGTCGACCATCGGGTCGCGCAGGTCCAGGAACGAGGACTCCAGATTCGGCACGGCCGTGTCGATACGCGCCGCCGCGGCCATCGGCGCCCCCTCCGCGCTCATCTGCGCGGCCTGCACCTCGGGACGGTCGCCGGAGGCCTCGGGCTGACGGGGGTTCTGCCTGATGGTCAGGCGGGCAAGGGCGGCCTTGTCCTCGGGGGTCAACGCCTTGTCCAGATCCGGGCGGTCGTCGATGCCCGGACGTACGAAGATCTGCCCCGGCAGGGGCGGCGGCGTGGGCATCGGATTGTCATGTCGGTTCTGCGGTTCGTCGCTCATCTCTCGTCTTTCCTTCACGGTACCGGCGGCGCGCGTGCCGGCATGCCGCCGAATTCCACGCGCGTCGAGTCCGTTTCCAGCGTACTCATGGCGGTCAACGAGAGACGGCATACGCGTGTGCCGGGGCGTCCCGCCGATCGGCACGGCGGACGCCCCGGCACAGCGCGGAGAGCGACCAAGCAGACGAGCCCTCACATTCGACGGAACCGGCGAACCCGAGGGAACCGACGCAGTCGGTCAGCGCACGCCGCGGATGCGCATGATCAGCGCGGCGGCGACGAGCACGACGACAATGCACACCGGGAACACGAGCTGGTAGTTGTCGGTCAGGGCCACGACCGTGGAGGTCAGGGCCGAGCCGATGACCGAGCTCAGCGTGTTCGCCATATTCAGCACGCCCAGGTCCTTGCCGGCTTCCTTCGGGTTCGGCAGAATCGAGACGTTAAGCGCCTGGTCGATGGCGTTGTAGGTGCCGTAGCCGAAGCCTGCGATGGCCGCGAACAGGTACATGCCCATCGGGCTGTGCAGGATCCACGGCATGGCCGCGCCGACGGCGAACAGGCAGCTGGCGAGCGCAACCGGGATCTTGCGCATGGCCAGCCGGTCGGAGATCGGACCGGAGACCAGCGCGGCCAACAGCGAGGCCACCATCGTGATCACGGACATCACGGCGATCACGCCGGCGGCCGCCTCCGACAGTCCAGCCGCGTCCAAGCCGGAGTCGGAGAAGACGTAGTACTTGACGATGTACAGCTGGTAGCCGGTGATCATCTGGTAGCCGGCCACCATCATCATGCGGCCGAGCAGCGCGTAGTAGAAGTTGCCGGACCCCTTGCCGTGCGGCGGCACGAAGGCGCGCAGCACGTTGCGCAGGTTGAGCGGGACGCGCTGTTCGTCCAGGTTGGAGGCCTCGCGGGGCCATATGCCGACGACGATGATGCCGACCAGGCCGAAGCCGAGGGCGCCCAGGCTGAAGCCGAGCGGGATGTCGTTGATGAGCATCGAGCCGACGAGCGCGCCGGCGGTCTGGCCGAGCACGCCGCCGCCGCCCATGAACGAGGAGACGGTGCCGCGGAACTTGTCGGGCACGCGGTCGGCCATCGTGGCCACGAACGGGGCGTTCATCCAGTTGTAGAACAGCTGGATGCCGCACCACAGCAGCAGAATCATCGGCAGCGAATCGGCCGCCGTCAGGCCGAACACGCACAGACCGCACAGCACGCCGCCGCTGGCGATCCACAGCGTGCGCTTGCCGAAGCGGGATCGGGTCAGGTCGGAGAACGTGCCGAACACGATGTTCGCCACCAGCGCGATGACCGAGCCGACGGCGTTGATCAGGCCGATGAACGAAGCGCGCTGGTCGGGAGCGATCTGGTCGACCAGCTGCGGCACGAGGATCGACGAGAGCGCGGTCCACACGATGCCGGTGATGATCAGGCTGAACGTGAAGCCGGCGCCGAGACGGACGACGTCCCTGATGCTGACGCGTTCGCCGTTGGCGGCGACCATCGGGTCGCGCATGTCCAGGAACGCCGAATCGGGGTCCGGCAGTTCGATGCGGTTGCCGCCGATCATACTTTCGGCGATTTTGGCGGACTGGACGCCTGCGTCCGTGGCGTACGGGTCGGCGGCGATCGTCTCGGTGTCCTTGGGGACCGCCAGACGGGCCACGGCCGCCTTGTCGGCGTCGCTCAGGACCTTGTCGTAGTCCGGCCGGTCGTCGATGCCTGGTCGAACGAAATGTTGCCCCGGGATCGGCGGCGGGGTCTGCGCCCCGTCGTTATGCTGTTCGTCGCTCATATGAATTCCCTCTCTTGTCATGCGCGATGACGTCGCGCGGTGGTATCGGTCGGGGCGGTCGCAGTACGAAATCGCTTTAGTTTTGCGGCACGGACGACCGTCATGACGAGGCCCGTCCCCGGGACGATCCGGAAGAACGGGCGAACGCGTAGATCCGCGACGCCGGCGGACGGCATCGCGGATCTTGGTCTCAGGCGACGACCGGCGGGTTGTTCAGCAGGTCGTCGGTGGCGTGCGCGCCCTCGTCATCGGTCCAGGCCAGCGAGGCCACCGGCGTGGCGTTGTCCGCGCCGAGACCGCGGCCGGGCTCGAAGGTGAGCGCGGCGGACGAGGTCCGCCCCTGCCAGCGGAAGGTGATCGACGTGTCGCCGTCGACCTCGTGGGAGAACTCGCCGTCGAAGGCGTCGAGCGTGTTGCGCAGCCTGCACAGCGCGTTCAGGGCCTTGACCACCGGACGTTCGAGGTTCTCGTCGATCTCGGCGACCGTGTAGTAGTGGCGGTTGATGTCGCGGCCGACGTGGGTGCGGTTGAGCAGATCCATGTCGTTGCCGCCGGCCAACGCGCCGACGTAGTAGACCTGAGGCACGCCCGGCAGGAAGAACTGCACGGCGCGGGCTGCCAGATAGTGCTGGTCGTTGCAGCCGAGCGCGGAGTAATACGTGCTGTTGACCTGGTACAGGTCCAGGTTCGAGGCGGCGGCGCCGGTGGCGGCCGCGGATTCGCCGTGCGTGTTGGCGTGGATCGTGTTGACCAGGGCGTCCACGTCCTCGTCCGGGATCAGGCCCTTGAGGCTGCGGTCCAGCTGGTCGGAGCCGATGTCGATGACGCCGATGCCGTCATGGGTGTCGAGCACGGTGACGGCGTTGTTCGGGCGGACGGCCGTCCAGTGGGCGACGGGCTCGACGTGGCCGGTGAACAGGCTGTGCAGGAGCAGCGGCGGCAGCGCGAAGTCGTACACGCGGTCGACCTTGGAGGCGATCTCGATCTGCTTCCTGTAATACGAATGCACCTCGATGAGGATCTCCAGGCCGCGCTTGGCGCCCTCCTCGCGCAGCCGGCCGATAAGTTCGAAGGTCTTCGGGGTCATGAAGCACGAGGAGTCGGCTTCCTTGGCGCCGTAGCCCACCGCGTCGAGGCGGATGTAGCTGACGTGCGAGGCGGCCATCCGGTCGAAGATCGACATCAGGTACGCCCAGCCCTGCTCGGAGTCGGTGTCGATGTCGACCTGCTGCGGGGTGAACGTGGTCCACACCAGACGGGTCTTCCCGCCGCAGGTGTAGTGGGTGAACGGCAGGCCCGGACGCGGGCGGTAGATGCCGGCCAGCTCCTCCTCGGTGGCGCCGTCCGGATAGACGGTGCTCATCATCAGGAACATCGGGAAGTACTTGGATTCCTCGCCCTTGGCGAGCACGTCCTGGAACTGGCTGGATTCCCAGCTCATATGGTTCACGATCGCGTCGACCATGATACCGTGGGTTCGGGCCAGCTCGGCCACGTCGTCCCAGTCGCCCAGACGGGGATCCACCGCGGTGTGGTCGATCGGGTCGAAGCCCGCGTCGGCACCGTCGAACGGCGTGAAGAACGGCAGGATGTGCACCCCTTCGTACACCCCGTCGAACCGCGTGCGCAGGATGTCGGTCATCGAGGCCAGCGTGCCCGTCCCCAGACGATCGGCATACGTGATGAGTTGGACCTTGTTTTTCATTGACAACTCCTTGAACAGTGCTGATGCCGGCCGGACGCCCCTTGCGTCGAACCGGTTCGACCCAGTGTAACGGCAGGGCAGGCGCACGGCAACAGGCACCGCGATGGCGTGTCGAACCGGTTCGATGCCATGGACGGGGCATCCCTCGCCCCCTACCCTCGGGCCTGTCAGCGCGTGGTCTCGCCAACAGGCACAGCAGGCCCAGCGCCGGAACCAGCCTCGGGCCCGTCAGCGCGTGGTCTCGCCCGGCATCAGCACGACCGGCACCAGATCATCGATCATCCGCAGCACGCTGGCCACCACGTCCGTCCCGGCGTCAGCCCCATCGGCGCCTGTCCCGCCCGCCGCATCGTCCATGGCGCCATCGCCAACAGGCCCCGCGGCTCCATAGCCCCCGGCGATTGCATCGTCCATCCGCCCCGCAATCGTATCGGCGATCGCATCGAAGTCCTGACGGACCGCGGTCACGCGCAGACCCGCGGCTTGCGCCAGGTACGTCCCGTCATACGCAACAATCTGGAGATCCTCCGGAATACGCAGCCCGAGTCGCAGAGCCTCCTGCACGCAGAACGCCGCACCGACATCCGAGCTGACGATCGCATCGACCTGCCCCTCGGCCGCACGCGCGCACACCACCCGTGCGGCCTGCGCGTAAGCCTGCATGTCATGCACCTCCCCGGCCTCCAGGTATTCGTGCACCGTTCCGGCGGCGCGCAGCTCACGTTCCAGGGTCAAGTGGTAGCGCACGGTCGGGAAGGTGCTGGCGGGCCCGTCGCCTCCCCCGATCGCGGCGTGCTCGGCCATCCATCGCTGCAGATCATGGAACTGGGCCCGCGGACCGCCCAATGTCACCACATGCCGCGTCCCCGTCCGCACAAGCAGATCGGCGACCAGCCTGCCTCCCTGTTCGTGGTCGGAACCGACCGAAGCAATGCCCTCGCCCAGATACCGGTCGAACGCAACGACCGGCCGGCCGATCGATGTCCAATAGCCCGGGGCGTGCGAGGTATGCGCACCCATCACGATGCCATCCATCATGCGGCGGCGCAGCATGTCGACGTACTCCACCTCACCGCCTTCGGCGTCCGCCGTCGAGCACAGCATCGTACGCAAGCCGCGGGCCGCGAACGCGCGCTGCAGCGACGCCGTCAGCGTCGAGAAGAACGGGTGGCGGATCGTCGGCACGATGACGCCGATCAGCGACGTCCGCCCGCTGTACAGGTTGCGGGCCAGCTCATTGGGGATGTAATCCAGCTCCCGCATCGCCGCCTCCACACGCCCGCGCATCTCGGCGGACACGTACCCGGTCCCATTCACGACCAGCGAGACGGTGCTCAGCGATACGCCGGCCTTCCTCGCCACATCGCGCATTCCGACCATGACGCACTGCTCCTTATCCTTGTATCCGGCACCGCGCACCATCCGTCACCGCTGAGCCGAATGGTGCGCGACGCGGCTCGTCACATATGCGTTCGAGTTTAACCGCGTGAACATACCTCGACAACCACCGCCCTCGAGGCACGGCGGAGGGTCGCACCGAGGACGGGGACACGCCCTTCGGCACGCGACGTCGCCCCAGGGTACGGCAACGCCCGCTCGGCCGGTTCAACGACCGAGCGAACCGACCATCCAGCCCAACGCCACGCACACGATCGGCACCACCACCGTGGCCAGCAGATACCAGCCGGCCATCGCGAACCGTCCGTTCCTCGCCAACGACACCATCTCGTTGATCGCGGTCGAGAACGTGGAGAACCCGCCCAGGAACCCGGTGACGAACAGCAGATACGTGGACTGCTCCACCGCCATGGACGCATACGCCGCGGCGGCCACGCCGGCGCAGAACGTGGCGAGCACGTTGATCACGAACGTGGACAGCGGGAACGCGCGGCTCCACCACCGCTGGATCGAGGTGTTCAGCACAAAGCGGGCCACCGCGCCCAGACCGCCGCACAGGCACACCAACAACGCCGTCATCCGCGCACCTCCCCCGTGAATGGGTCGGAGACCATCGGGATCTCCGCGGTATCGGGCTTCGGCTCGATCACCGACGACGACACGGACGGAATCGACTCGTCTTCATCCGCCGCATCGGCGGCCTTGCCGGCTGCCGCGCCGGCGGCGTCGGGAACCGGCACCACCACGGGCGCATCCACCACAATCGGCGCGTTCTCCACGGCCGTCACCATGGCCGCCGGCATCGCATGCCTGCCGCCGGGCTGCGGCGAGAACGCCGCGGCCACCAGCTTGGCCTGGCGCTTGGCGCAGGCCGCCAGCCCCAGACGCGTGCCGTACCACGCCACCGCCAGGCCGCCGGCGAACGACACCAGCATATAGATCGCGAACCCGATGACGTACCCCTGCCGCAGCGAGGCCAGCTCCTCGATCACCATGGCGGACAGCGTGGAGAACCCGCCGCACATGCCCATGCCGACGCCGCGGCTGGTCAGTTGGCGGACCCTCTTGCGGATCCACGACGCCTGCGACATATACGCGGTCAGCGCGGCGTAGATGAAGCACGCCGCCATATTCGCCACGAACGTGGCCACGTGGAACGACGAGGCAATCGCGCCGGCCTGCGCCTGCGGCACCGCCACCGACAGTCCGTAGCGCATGCCCGTGCCGATGCAGCCGCCGACGAACACCACCAGATAGATCATCGCATCGGCCAGCGGGTTGAACCGTGGCTGGAACGCCTTGATCGGGGCCAGCGGGATCTGAGGGGGTACCGAATCCGCGGCCGGGGTGGAGGCATCGGGAACGCCCGCGCTCCCCCCACGAATGGACGCGGACGCATCGGAACCGGATGAAGATACAGAAGACGGGGCATCGTGTACAACCGTCATCCGACCGTTCCGCACGGCGTCCCGTTGTCCGTAACCGGCCATCGCCACCTCCCGCCTTCCCGCGCCGACGACATCACGGCCGGGATACGCATCATCGCACAACCCAATCGGACGACCGTCATCGGCGATTGCCGACCGAGCTGATCGGGTCTGAGACAAAACGTTACATCAATCCAACAGCGAATGCACCGAGATGATATGGTCGCGCTGCGGGCCGGTACCGATCACCGAGATCCGGCAACCGGACAGCTCCTCCAGACGCTTAACGTAATCCTGCGTGGTCTGGGGCAGATCCTCGAAGGCGTGCACCTGGGAGATGTCCTCGGTCCAGCCGGGCATCGTCTCATAGATCGGCTTGGCAGCGGCGAACGCGGCCTGGTCGCACGGCATATCGTCGTAGCGGGTGTGCGTGCCGTCGGGGTTCTCCACGTCGTAGGCCACGCAGATCGGGATCTCCTTGAGGCCGGTCAGCACGTCCAGCTTGGTCAGCACGATGTCGGTCAGGCCGTTGACCTGCACCGCGTAGCGGTTCACCACCGCGTCGAACCAGCCGCAACGGCGGGGGCGGCCTGTGGTCACGCCGAACTCATGGCCCTGCTGCTGCAGCCACTTGCCCTGCTCGTCGAACAGCTCGGTGGGGAACGGGCCCTCGCCCACGCGGGTCACATAGGCCTTGGAGACGCCGATCACACGACTGATCTTGGTCGGGCCGACGCCGGTGCCGGTGCAGGCGCCGCCAGCGGTCGGATTGGAGCTGGTCACGAACGGGTAGGTGCCGTGGTCCACGTCCAGCATGGTGGCCTGACCACCCTCGAACAGCACCGTCTTGCCGGCGTCCAGCGCCCGGTTCAGCACCAGGCTCGTATTGGCCACGTACGGCTTCAGGCGTTCGCCGAGCTTAAGCAACTCGTCGGTGGTGCGGTCCACGTCGATGGCGCGGCGGTTGTACAGCTTGACCAGCATCTGGTTCTTCTGGTGCAGGCTGGCCTCCACCTTGTCATGCAGGTGCTCGGCGTTGAACAGGTCGTGCACGCGGATGCCGACGCGGTTGATCTTGTCCGCGTAGGCCGGGCCGATGCCGCGGCCTGTGGTGCCGATCTTGCGCTTGCCCAGGAAACGTTCGGTCACCTTGTCGATCACGCGATGGTACGGAGCGATGATCTGGGCCGACTCGCTCACCAGCAGGCGGGAGCAGTCCAGACCGCGGGATTCCAGGCCGTCGATCTCCTCGAAGAGTACCTCCGTGTCCACCACCACGCCGTTGCCGATCACCGGCGTGACGTTCGGGTTGATGATGCCGCTGGGCAGCAGGTGCAGCGCGTACGATTCGTCGCCGACCACCACCGTGTGGCCCGCGTTGTTGCCGCCATTGAAGCGGGCGACATAATCGACCTTGGTGCCGATCAGATCGGTCACCTTGCCCTTGCCTTCGTCGCCCCACTGAGCGCCGATCAACACGATTCCAGGCATTCCGCACCTCCTTATGCACCCGCGATCCCGTCCGGCGCCGCGCCCTCATGCACGCTTGCATGCGTGGTGCGCCTCCCGAACATCGGCGCGCTCGGCATGTCCGGCACACCCTGACATGTCTGGCACGCGTTGGCGGATACAGCCACATTTTCGCCACAAGTAGCGTACCCTGAGCCCTATACCGGGCGAGGGCTACTTCAGCGCGCGGCCGGCGGAGCCGAGCTGCACGCAGGCCTCCACCACGCGCGCGGCCATGGCGTCCTCGGCCTCGCGACCCCAGGAACGCGGGTCATACAGCTTCTTGTTGCCCACCTCGCCGTCGACCTTGAGCACCGCATCGTAGTTGCGGAACATGTGGCCGGCGATCGCCCGCGAGAACGCGTACTGGGTGTCGGTGTCGATATTCATCTTGACCACGCCGTAGGAGACGGCCGCGGCGATCTCCTCGGGCGAGGAGCCGGAACCGCCATGGAACACGAGCGCGAACGGCTTGCCCTCCGGCAGGTCGGGGATCGCGCAGGAGGACACGCTTGAAGCCCCCAGGCTGCCGAGACGCCCGTCATGCGTGGCGTTCCACACCTCGGTCTGGATGTCACGCAGCAGTTCGGGGCGCAGCTTGACCACGCCCGGCTTGTACGCGCCGTGCACGTTGCCGAACGTGAACGCGGCCATGTACCGGCCATGCTCGCCCAGGCCGAGGCGTTCGGCCACGCGCAGGCCGTCGGCGGGCGTGGAGTACAGCTTCTCGTTGATCTCCGCGGAGTGGCCGTCCTCCTCGCCACCGACCGCGCCAATCTCAATCTCCAGTACGGTCTGCGCGCGCACCGACTTCTCCAACAGTTCGGCGGCGATAGTGAGGTTCTCCTCCAGCGGCACGGTGGAGCCGTCCCACATATGCGATTGGAAGGTGGGCTCCTGCCCGTGGCGGACCTGGTCGATCTCATGGTCGAGCAACGGTCGCACCCATTCGTCCAGGTACTGCTTGGCGCAGTGGTCGGTGTGCAGGGCGATGGTGATGTTCGGGTACTGCGCGGCCACCTCGTGTGCGAACGCCGCGAACGCCAGCGATCCGACGACGCGGTCGTGCACGGTTTTGCCGGAGAAATAGGCCGAACCGCCGACCGACACCTGGATGATGCCGTCGGATTCCGCTTCGGCGAATCCCTGCAGTGCCGCGTTGAGCGTCTGCGAGCTGGTCACGTTGATCGCCGGATACGCGTACCCCCCATGGCGCGCGGCGTCCAGCATTTCGGCATATCGTTCGGGAGTTGCAATGGTCATACTGCCATTATCCCGCGCCGCAACGGGCACCGGGCCGCGCTACGGCGAAATTCACTGTGTGTTCGCTCACACTACCGGCACCCATCGCATGCCAGAACCCTGTCACACGCATGCATCCGCCCCATACCGTCGGCATTGCCTGGTACGAGGCGGGTGCAGTCCGCCACTCGCCTACTGTCGAACGACGACGATATCGCCGGCGTGCACCTGCTCCCGGGACACCCCGCGCAGCATCAGCCCCACCATGTCGCCCTGCCGCGCCACGTCGACGCGCTTGCGGAACGCTTCGATGCCCACGATCGTGGTCGCGCCCACCACGGACGCGCCGTCCGCACCCACGACGACCGCGGCATCACCGCTCCGGCACGCACCGGCTGCCACCTGTCCGACGACGACCACGCCTCTGCCGGCGATGGTGAACACGTCCGCGATCGGCAACCGGAACTCCCCAGTCGCGCTCCCCGCCGCACCGGTCGCACCGACCGCGCCGACCGCCCCAGCCGCCTGCGCCGTCCCCGACTGGGCGGCAGTATCGGCGGAACGGGCGTCAACCGCCCCATCCATGCTGACCTGCCCCGTGTCCTTGGGTTTCCTGAATCGGTCGAACAGTCCCATATCATCCTCCTTGGCGGCCTTGCCTGGCGTCTGTGCGCGATCGCGCACAACCAGACTATCAGCCGACGGCCTGCCCCAAACACCGTCGTCCACCCCCATACCGGTCCGCGAACAAAGTCCACCCGCTCGTATCATGGTGTGAACACCCACTGGAGCGAGGGGATTATGGAGCGAATCGAGGAACTGTCGTTCGACGGCATTGCGCGCGGGGTACCGCATCACGGCAATGACGTTCCACGCCGTCCGCGCCGCCGGTGGCCAATCGTTCTGGCGATCGCCCTGACGACATTGCTGTTGACGTGCGGCGGCGCGTGGGCATATTGGATGTGGGATCACCACTGGCGGCTGGTTCCGGTCCGAGTGAACGACGCGACGTTCAAGGTCCGCGTCGATACGACGCTGGGCGCGTTGCTGGCCGACAACAACGACTTCGGCCATAAGCCGGGACGGCTGCTGGCGATCACCGGTGACGTGGTCGACGAACGCGGCGGCGAGCCGATGACGGTGACGTTGAACGGTTCACCCGTTACGGCCGAATCGTTCGACGGGACGCCGTTGCCCGAGCCGGCGACGGTGACGGTGACGTCCGGCGGGGATGTGACCGAGGGGTACGATATCCGGCATGATCTGGTGCCGCACGGCGCGGACGTCGGTTCCGGCGGTTCGATCCAGCGGCTCGTCCGGACCGGCAAGGACGGCGTGCGCGAGGTGTGGGTGGGCCGCTCCTCGAAGAAGGAGGTGGACAAGGGCGTGATCGAGCAGCCGGTCGATCTGGTGGTGGAGGCGATCAATCCGCGACCGGCCGGCCGCAAGGTGATCGCGCTGACGTTCGACGACGGGCCGAGCCAGTATACGGGGCGGATTCTCGACGTGCTGAAGGATAAGGGTGTCAAGGCCACGTTCTTCAACCTCGGGCAGAACGCGGCGAACAACGCGGCCGCCGCACGGCGCGTGGTGAGTGAGGGCCACCAGCTCGCCTCGCACAGCAACAGCCATCCGAACATGCCGGATCTGGACCGGGATGCGATGCGCGCCGACATCGGTGCTGGGTTCGATGCTCTACGCGCCGCCGCCGATGTGGACACCAAGGTGTTCCGGGCCCCGTACGGTGCGTTCGGCGAACAGCAGTGGCGGGACGCGGCCGATCTGATCGATATGAACGTGCTGTGGGATATCGACACGCTCGACTGGAAGCGCCCCGGCGCCGAGGCGATTGTCAAGACGGTGCTCGACAACGCGCATAACGGCGCGATTGTGCTCATGCATGACGGCGGCGGCGACCGCTCGCAGGATATCGAGGCGCTGCCGGATATCATCGACAAACTGCGCGAACAGGGCTACGAGTTCGTGACCGTCGAGCAGTTGGCGGCAATGGCGTAAACGCCGGCTGCGGAATGCAACCAGCATTCGCATGATACGTAAACAGTGATATTTGCAACAATGACAATCGACAGTGGAGCGGGCGACGGGAGTCGAACCCGCCTCTAAAGCTTGGGAAGCTTTCATTCTACCGATGAACTACGCCCGCAAGTCGGCCCGCTTGTGGCAGGCACAAAACCATAGCGTACCACGAATCCTCGAACAGGTGAAACGCGACATTCAGTAACGGATCTGTGCACCGCCCGCACCGGAACCCGCGTCGATGCCGGCGTTGCGCATCTCCTGCGCCATCTGCATCAGACGGGCGATGCGCTCGTCGGTCGGCGGATGGGTGGAGAACAGCTTGCTGAATCCGACCGCGGAGAACGGGTTGGCGATCATCATCGACGAGACGGCCTGCGTGGCCGCGGTCTTCGGCATGCGATTGGCCTGCGCGCCGTACGAGATCTTGTTCAGCGCCGAGGCGAGGGCCTCCGGGTCGCCGGTCAGCGCGCTGCCGTCCTCGTCGGCGTCGAACTCGCGGGTACGGGAGATCGCCATCTGGATCAGTGAGGCGGCGATGGGCGCCAGGATGGCGCTCAGCAGCACGCCGATCAGACCGAACGCGCCGGAGCCGCCGTTGTCTCGATCGTCGTCGTACCGTTGCGCGCCGCCGAAGTACATCAGCGAATACCCGAGGTAGGTGATGACGGTGGCCATGGCGGAGGCGATGGCGGAGGTCAGGATGTCGCGGTTGTAAACGTGCATGAGCTCGTGGCCGAGCACGCCGCGAATCTCCCGTTCATTGAGGATCTGCAGGATGCCCTGCGTGCAGCAGACCGCCGCATGCCGTTCGTTGCGGCCGGTGGCGAAGGCGTTGGGGCTCATGGTGGGGGCGATGTAGATGCGGGGCATCGGCTTGCCCGCTTTGGCGGACAGTTCGCGCACGATCTTGTACAGCATCGGGGCCTCCTGTTCGGAGACCTCACGCGCATGCATCGAGGCGATGGCGAGTTTGTCGGAGAACCAGTAGGACCCGAATGTGGTCGCCAACCCGATAACGATATAAATGCCCAACGTGCCGCGACTGCCGCCGGTCAACCACCAGATCAGCATGATCACGGCCCACATCAGCGCGAACAACATCGTTGTTTTCAGGCCATTGTAATGGCCGCGCACCCGCAGATTGCCTTCCATACGGCTCAGCCTAAATTTATTGGCTGGATATTTGCTGGACGTACGCTCCGAACAAAAAACGCTCACCGTCGCTTGACCGCAGCCAAGCAACGGTGAGCGTCCATACGTTCATGCACAGTCCGTACGTCATCCCGTTCGGCGAATCACCCGCCGAACGGCCGAACGGCCCAACGGCCCAGACTCAGGCGTGGGCCAGTTCGCGCATCTGGTCGGGGTCGATGACCTTCTTGTGTTCGCGGCCTTCCTTCGCGCCCTCGGCACGCTCGAACGCGTCGATCTTCTTCCAACCGGCGAAGTCGATCGGCTTGACGCCGCGCTCGGCCAGCAGGCGGTCAATCGACTCCGGATCACGGTCCGGCGCCACACACCCGCCCTCGGCGGCCTTAGAGAGGTCCTCCAGCATGTTGGTCACGATCATCAGCGCATCGGACTTGGTCGAGCCGATCAGACCGACCGGACCACGCTTGGCCCAACCGGTGGCGTACAGGCGCTCACGCACCTCGCCGCCCTCGGCCTCGGTGGTGATGCGGCCATCGCCGTTCGCATTCGCCAGATGAGCACGACGCTGGTCGTAGGCGATGCCCGGGGCCGATGCCGGCTGGTAGCCGATCGCATGGTACACGGCCTGCACCGGGTAGTCCTCGAACTCGCCGGTGCGGTGCATCCTGCCGTCGGCGCCGGTTTCGGTGCGCTCCACGCGGATCGCCACAACCTTGCCGTCCTCGCCCAGCACCTCGGTCGGCGCGGAGTTGAAATGGACGTAGTACTTGCGGTCGGCCGGGTTGCCCTCGAAGTCGACGTCGCCGTCATCCTCCATGTCCTCGGCCATCTCGCGGATGGCGAACAGCTCCTCCACCATCTGACGGGTGAGCTTGTCCTTGCCGGCCTCCTCGATCGTATCGTCATCGAGCTCGAAGTCGTCCTCGTTGATGATCAGCTGCACGCCGGGCAGCTTCTCCATCTCGCGCAGCTCCTGCACCGAGAACTTGGCCTGGGCCACGCCACGGCGGATGAACAGGTGCAGCACGCGCGCCTTGTTGGCCTTGATGCCCTCATACACGTTGTCGGGGATGTCGGTGCGGGCCTTCAGGTCGTCGGCGTTACGCATGAGCTCGCGCGCCACGTCCATGGCCACGTTGCCGCCGCCGATCACGGCGACCTCCTCGGCCTCCAGCGGCCAGGTGCGGGCACCGGTCGGATAGCCGTCGTACCATTCCACGAACTTGGCGGCGCCGTACACGCCATCCAGGTCGGCGCCGGGCAGGCCCAGCGGCTTGTCCTCCACGGCGCCGGTGGCGAACAGCACGGCGTCGTAGCGGGCGAGCAGCTCGTCCAGCGTCACGTCCTTGCCGAACTCCACATCACAGTACAGGTGGATGTTCGGGTTGTCGAGCGTCTTCTCCAACGCGTCGGCGATGAACTTGATGGACGGATGGTCGGGGGCCACGCCGTAGCGGACCAGGCCGAACGGCACCGGCAGCTTCTCGAACAGATCGATGCGGGCGCTCTCGCCCAATCCCAGCTCGGCGCCGGTCTTCTTGAGCTGGCGCAGGAAGATATCGGAGGAGTAGACGCCAGCCGGGCCGGCGCCGATCACGGCAATACGAAGTTCATTGTTCTCAGTCACGCGACCAGCCTAGCGCAACACCTCGAATCGCACTAGGCCCAGACCGCATGACATTCAACGAATCCTCACGAGTCGGAGCCTCAGTCCTTATCGATGAGGGCGGTGAGCGCCCACAGGATCGACACCACGTCGATGGCCTCCTGCATCAGCGCACCGATGACCACCGGGATCAGGTTGAACGCGGCGGCGATCATGCCGACCAGCGCCAGTCCGAGCCCCAGGCACACGGCCTGGATCATCACGCGCTTGGTGCGCCGGGAGATGGCCACGGCCCGCGGCACGGCGGCGATGTCATCATTCATGATCACCACCTGCGCGGATTCGGAGGCGGCGGTCGAGGTGCCGTCGGTGATGGCCATGCCGATATCGGCGGCCGCCAGCACCGGGGCGTCGTTCACGCCGTCGCCCACCATCATCGTGATGGACCGCGTGGTCGATTCGCCCACGAACCGCGTGATCAGCTTGTCCCACCACGGCTGACGCTTCGGGTTCTCCCGCTTCGCGTCAACGATGGCCTGCACCTTGCCCTCCGGGAACAGCTCGGCATGCACGTCATTGATGCCGACCTCCGAGGCGATGATGTCCGCAGAGGCGCGCTTGTCGCCGGTCAACATGGTCAGGCGCTCCACGCCCATGCCACGCAGCTTGTCCAGGGACTCCTTGGCATTGGCGCGCGGCACGTCCTTGAGCACGATGCGTGCCGCCAATTCGCCGTCAACCGCCACATAGGTGGCCATCTCGTCGGGAGCGAGCTCACCGAACATCTGCGCCACAGTGAGCTTGCGCGCGGCCAGGGCCGATGCCTTGGCCTCCTGACGCCTGCGCGCCGCGTCAACGGTGGCCCGGAAACCGCCGGCATCCGCCGCACCACGGCCCGTCGCGTCCGGTGTCGTCGCATCCTGTGCCGCAGCCGTTCCATCCTCCGCCGCGGTGACGAAGGCGAACCGTCCCACGCGGATCCGATGCCCGTTGACCTCGCCGCCGACACCGTTGCCGGCGTCCTCGGTCACGCCGCGGACCACCGGGTAGCTGCGCGCATCCACCAGCCATTCATCCTCCGCCGCCAGCGTTTCACCGTTCGCGGCGCGTTCCTTGAGTCGGTCCATGACGGCCGTGCCGCCCGTGGTGATGCCCTTGGCCAGGATATGCACCGAATACGATTCCACAACGCCGGCGTACATCAGGATATGGTCGGCGTCCAGTCCCGCATACGGCCGGCGCCCGGATCGCGCGGGGGCCGGCGCGCCCTCCGCGGCCGGCGGCACCGTATCGGACGACTCCGCGCCGGCGATCTCCACGCGCACGACCTGCGGCTTCTTGACGGTCAACGTGCCGGTTTTGTCGAAGAACACATGCGAGACGCGGCCGAGGTTCTCCAGCACCTCCTGCGTCTTGATGATGATGCCGGCCTTGGCGAGCCGTCCGGTGCCGGCGATGTACGCCACAGGCGCCGCGATCAGCAGCGGGCATGGGGTGGCGAGCACGAGCACCTGCGCGAATCGGGTCGGGTCGGCGGACACGATCCAGGCGGCGCAGGCGATGACGAAGGAGATCACCGTGAACGGCACAGCCATCAGGTCGGCGGTTTTGACCACGGTGGCGCGCGATTCCTGCGCGGAGGAGACGAGTTCGATGATGCGCTGGTACTGCGAGTCGCGGGCGAGTTCGGTGGCGCGCATGGTCAGCGTGGCCGAACCGTTAATAGCGCCGGACATCACGCGGGCACCGGCGAACACCTCGCGCGGCACCGGTTCGCCGTTGATGTTGCTCAGATCGAGCGTGGCCGAACCGCTGAGCAGTTCACCATCAACGGGCACGGTTTCACCGGGAAGCACGATGAGCACGTCGCCCAGCCGCACCTGGTCCACGGGCACGGTGCGGTACGGGGCGTGGGCGATATCCGCACCGGCATCCCCCGTCGTCCGCGCATCCGGTTCCGGGGCGTCGGCGGCCATCACCCGGTCGATGCGGGACATCGTCCGCGCATCGTCGTCGGATCCGGACGCGGCATGCGCGCCGGAACCCACCCCCGGCAGGTCGGCGACGTGCGCGATCTGCGGCGCGGCCTCCATCAGCGCGGTCAGGTTGTTCTTGGCCTTGTCCTCGGCGTACGCCTCGATGGCGGAACCGGAGAACACCATCAGCACCACAACCCAGCTGGCCCAGTATTCCTCCACCGCCAGCGTGGACAGCAGCGCAACCACCGCCAGGATGTCGACGCCGACGTGACCGTGGCGGATGTCGTCGATCATGCCGCGCAGCGTGTCGATGACGGTATAGGCGACCAGCACGATCACAATCCACTGGCCGATGCTCGGATCAACGAACCAGAACGGCTTATTCCACGGACGGAAATCCCACAGCAGGGCAATGGGCAGAGCCGACACGATCACAATCGGCAGCATGGGAACGAGCTTGCACACGTTGAGTATCTTGTGCAACACAGCGATGAATATCTTCATCGTCTCTCCTTACGTCGGTATCGACCGTACGGACGTTCCGCACAGCCGGTGCTTGATTCACGCCTTGTTAGCCCATCGACGATAAGAATCGCACGACACACGGCGTAAAGATCAACAATTCATCTTCAGTTATTGAGGTTGCGGCCCGCCCCTGCGAGCGCATGTATGAGCGTACCAGCAGATCGCCGCGACTCCAACTCACGCGCCCCGCCAGCGTGTCAGCCACACGCCCTCCAAGCCACGAACCGCACGAAAGTCGTGCCGTCGCCTTGCAACCAAAACGGCACCCCGGCCGCCGAACCGGTTCTCACCGGTCGCTGGTCGGGGTGCCGTTCCGAAGCAGGCGCGGGACGTCACATCGTGACGCCCGCGTGCGGTTTACCAGAAGCCGAACGGATCGAACAGGCCGCCGTCGTCGTACCCGTTGCCGTTCTGGTCCTGCTGACCGTTCTGATCCTGCTGATCCTGCTGGCCGGAGCCGTTGTTCTGCTCGGTGCGGTTGCTGCCGTTGACGGCCTCCTCCTGCTGGTCGAGCGTCACGTCCACATCCATGGTCTTGCCGCCGCGCACGATGGTGAGGGTCGCCGTGTCGCCGAGCGACGCGGCGCGCACGAAGCCGAGCAGCGAGTAGTTGTTGTTCACCGCGTTGCCGTTGAACGCCACGATCGTGTCGTTGGCCTGCAGGCCGGCCTTGTCCGCCGGGCTGCCGGACACCACGGCCTTGCCGCCGGTGCTCGGCGTGGTGATGCGGGCGCCGCCGCGGACCACGCCGTCGGCCTCGACCGTGTCGCTGGTGATGGTCACGCCCAGCGCCACATGCGTGGCCTGTCCGTTCTGGATGATCTCGTCGGAGACGCGCTTGACCAGGTTCGACGGGATGGCGAAGCCGATGCCGATGGAACCGGCCTCGCTGCTGGAGCTGGCGGTGGAGGCGATCGACGAGTTGATGCCGATGACCTGTCCGGCCGCGTTGAACGTCGGGCCGCCCGAGTTGCCGGGGTTGATGGCGGCGTCGATCTGCACGGCGTTGGTCACGATCTGCGAGTTGTTGTCGTCCATCACGCTGACCGGGCGGTTCAGTGCGGAGACGATGCCGGTGGTCGCCGTGTCGTCGTAGCCCAGCGGGTTGCCGATGGCCATAACCGGCTCGCCGACCGCGAGCGTATCCGAATCGGCGAATTCGACCGGAACCAGCCCGTCGGGGGCATCATCCAGCTGGATGACCGCCAGATCGGTGGTGGTGTCGGTGCCGGTGACCTGCGCGGTGTACATCTGGCCGTTCGAGAGCGTGACCTGGATGTTCTGCGCGCCGGAGATCACGTGGTTGTTGGTCACGATGTGGCCCTGCTCGTCGATGATCGCACCGGAGCCGGCCGCCGTGCCGTTCTGCAGCGTGGTCTGGATCGAGACCACCGACTGGGAGACCTTGTCCGCCACGGCGGCCCAGTCCACGGCCTCGCCGTTGGTGATCGGCGCGCTGCCGTCGCCGGACTTGCCGGAGTCGATATGCTGCAGAGAGCTGGTCGTCGGCACCTTGACCCAGCCTTCGGTGATCGCCATGTAACCGACGCCCAAGCACAGCGCCGCACTGACCAGGGCCGCCACCACGGCGATGATCACGCCGCTGACCGTGCGACCGCCGCCGTGATTCGGCTTCGGCGCGCCGGAGCCCGGCACGGGCGGGAAGATCGACCCCTGCGGATTGTTCGGCCCGTTACCGTTATTCTGCGGGCCGTTGACCGGGGCCATGAACGGATTGGTCGGGGCGTTGTTCGGCGCGGTGCCGCCCTGCTCCTGATTGGCCGGACCGTTGTTGTCGTTCAGGAACGGGTTGCCGGTCAGATACGGGTTGCGGTTGTTCTGCGGCGGCATTTGCTGAGTCGGCGCGGACTGCGGATGCTGTTGCGCGGCAGGCTGCGTGGGGGTGGGGCCGTAGGCGCCGTATTCCGGTGCGGGGCGATACGGCGATTCTGCGGCCGAGGCCGGGCCTGCCGACGCCGCGCTCGATGCGGATTCAGCCGCCGCCGGTGCCGCAGTCGGGATTGTCTCCGTGGGCTGCTCGGCATTCGTGGGCTCGCCGCCGGTGGTCATGGTGAACTGGTCGCCCTCCACAATCTGCGGGGTCTGGTTCGGCTGTTCCTTGTGCGGCTGCTCGCTGGATTGCGGCGTCTGCTGGTTCGGCCAGCTGCCGTTGTTCTCTTCAGCCATTGCTGCTCCTTGGTTTCGTTCTGTTCCTTATGCCGTTATACAAGCGGCGGTCAACCGGCTCGGCTCACCGCCGTCTCGGAATCGCTATCTATGAGTTAAGGGAGCGGTTCTGGAAGTTTTCTGAATGTTGGTTGGAAGCTTTGCGCTAACCAGCATGGTATTCGTTGACACCCGGGCCGCACGGAGTCGACCGAGCCGGCGTCTTGCGCTCGAATCGCCCATATACCAACGATTCCGACCGATTCCCGACAGCCACGCGTCCACATCGCCCATCGCCCCTCCCTCCCCCGATGTGACGCAGCTCACCGCCGGCTTTCGGCAGTGCTTCGCCTAGAGTGAACGGTATGATCAGTCTGCTTGAGCATCCCCGCGGCGCGGAACCCGGCAAGCCCGGCGACCGCGGCGCGTTCTCGTTCGAAACCATCACCCGGCTGCCCGGCTCCCCCGACGGCAAGGGGCGCGGCGGCGCACGCTACGGCCGCACCGGCATCATCCACACCCCGCACGGCGACATCCGCACACCCGCGTTCGTGCCGGTGGCCACGCAGGCCGCGATGAAGGCGGTGCTGCCGGAGACGATGAAGGATCTGGGCGCGCAGTGCCTGCTGTCGAACGCGTTCCATCTCTACGAGCGCCCCGGCGAGGATGTTCTGGACGCGGCGGGCGGTCTCGGCCGGTTCATGAACTGGGATGGGCCGACGTTCACGGATTCGGGCGGGTTCCAGGTGCTCTCGTTGGGCGCGGGCTTCAAGAAGACGCTGGCGATGGACGTGACCGGCATGAAGTCCGACGACGTGATCGCCGAAGGCAAGGAGCGCCTGGCGTTCGTAGACGAGGACGGCGTGACGTTCAAGTCGCCGCTCAACGGCTCGCTGCACCGTTTCAGCGCCGAGATCTCAATGGGCATCCAGCACAAAATCGGTGCCGACATCATGTTCGCGTTCGACGAACTGACCACGCTGATGAACACGCGCGGCTACCAGGAGCGGTCGGTGGAGCGCACGTTCCGTTGGGCGCAGCGCTGCGTGGCCGAACACCAGCGGCTCACCGAATCACGTCTGGGCAAGCCGTACCAGGCACTGTACGGCGTGGTGCAGGGCGCGAACTACGAGGATCTGCGGCGGCGGGCCGCATCGCAGATCGCCTCGCTCGACTTCGACGGCGTCGGCATCGGCGGCGCGATGGAGAAACGCATCATCGGCGACATCTGCGCGTGGATCTGCGACGAGATGCCGGAGAACAGGCCGCGCCACGTCCTCGGCATCGCCGCGGTCGACGACATCTTCGCCTGCGTGGAGAACGGCGGCGACACGTTCGACTGCGTGGCCCCCGCCCGCTGCGGGCGCAACGGCGCGATCTTCACACGCGACGGCCGGTACAACGTCAAGCGCGCCGAGTTCAAAACCGACTTCGGGCCGCTGGAGGAGGGCTGCGACTGCTACACCTGCCAGCACTACTCGCGTGCCTACGTGGACCATCTGCTGCGCGCCCGCGAGTTCAACGGGTTCACGCTGGCCACCATCCACAACGAACGGTTCTTCGTCAAGCTGCTCGACGACATCCGCGCCTCGATCGACGGCGGATACTTCGACGAGTTCCGCGACGCGACGCTGACCCGGTTCTACGCCAACGGTTCACGCGGCTGAGCCGATACAAAGCCAATAATCCGAGCCGATAGGGAGGACTGCATCATGAACCTGCTCGAAGCGATGGAACAGCGGCACGCCATCCGCGCCTACACCGACGAACCCGTCGATCCCTCAACGCTGTCGATTCTGCAGGCCGAGATCGACGCCTGCAACCAGGAGAGCGGCCTGCACATCCAGATGGCAGCCGGGCTCGATGACGCGTTCCTCGGACTGAAGACGCACTACGGGCGGTTCACCGGCGTGCACAACGCCATCGCGCTCATCGGACGGGTGGTGCGCGTCGGCGCGTCGGACGGTACCGTGCCGGACGGCGCTATAGCCGGCGTGCGCGGGCACGACGCGACAACCGAAACCGCGACAGGATTGGCCGGGTCCGGCAAGATGACCGATACGACGCAGAACGGCATGACGACCGCGTGGCACAAGGCCACCGCCTCGGATGAGTCAGCCACCGACCCAGGCGAGATCGCGCTGCAGGAGCAGGTCGGCTACTACGGGGAGCGACTGGCGCTGCGCGCCGTGCAGCTGGGCTTGGAGACCAGCTGGGCCGTGCTGGACGATGCGGACACGGCGGAACACCCGTGGTGGTGCCTGCACCCCGGCGAGAAGATCGTGTGGATGCTGGCGTTCGGTCATGGTGCACGGCCGGGCGGGCGACGCCGCAGCAAGCCGATCGAGGAGCTGTGCCGGATTCCGGACGGCATGGCGATGCCCGACTGGTTCCGCGCCGGTATGGAGGCCGCGATGCTCGCGCCGACGTCGCTGAGCCAGCAGCCGTTCCTGTTCACCCTGTATGAGGACGGCACGGTCAGCGCAGAGGCGACGGAGGGACTGTTCGCGCATGTGGGACTGGGCTGCGCGAAATACCACTTCGAAGTCGGTGCAGGGCGCGAGAACGTTCGTTGGCGTGATACTGCCGCCTCCGGTGAAGAAGCTGCCGGCGCGACCGACTAGCGGGCGGAGAGACCGCCTTTGCTTACGAGCAAGACCCCGTGCGACACATCGCGACACGCCGATTTGCACATTCCGGCAATCGAGTGGTAAGTTAATCACTTGTCTGCGAGTGTGGCGGAATGGTAGACGCGCTGTCTTCAGGTGGCAGTGAGTGTATGCTCGTGGGGGTTCAAGTCCCCCCACTCGCACCAGCGAAAAGGGCTGGAACCCAAGGGTTCTGGCCCTTTTGCTTTCTCGAAATCGCTCTGGGGCCTATAGGCCGGAACGTGGCCTATAGGAACTGAACGTGGTGTTTTGGGGTTATAGGCCAGTCAGGAGTAGGGTCGTGGTGTGCAGTTCGTTCCAAGCGATGCCGATGCCGTATTCGGGCCTATAGGCCCAGAATCTCTGTCGGCCCCGGCGGCAGCCGGAGTACGCCCGGCTCCGGCCGCACTCCGGCTGTCACCGACCGTGAAACGACATTCCTCGTTGCCACACCGTCCCGCCTGACGCGCGCATTAACAAGCCAGCACGCCAAATGACAACCCGACACTCCTGCAGCCACAACGACCAACAAGCATCTTAAACACCACGTTCAGTTCCTATAGGCCTATATCAGCAGTATCTGTTTCGCATGTCCGCAGGAATGCGGGACATGATGTCACTTCGCGTGAGCATAAAAGCGGATTCGGGAATCACCTCTTTCTCATTAGCCCCGAACGCTTGTTGGCACAGGTTCACAAGTTCCGCACCGTCGACGAGTTCGACACCGACCTGCCTTGCATAATTCACCGCATCTGATGAGAAGGCGCTCGTAGTTATCAGCATCATGCCCTGCGCATGCTCGACCATATTCGCGCCTTGCAATTTCTGGATAATCGGCCGTCCCACGTGGTGTCTACGTTCATAACACTTACATTCAGCAATATACGTTTTACCTTGCGGACTACGCATATACAGGTCGAATCCACCGTCGCGTACAGGAGGCGTCTGCTGTGCCCACCAACCAAGGCGACGGAACAAATCAGCACAAAACGATTCGAAATCAACGGGCTTTTCTTTGAATTGCTGAATAATGCCATCAATACTATTGGCAGAACGACGCTCATTTACTTTATCCATCACGGCGCGGCGCTTTGCTTGCTCCTCGGCACAGTATCCTATGGTTGTTCCCGCTGTACGTAGTCGAATAACAAGCGCATATGCTTCAAACGGGTCTTTGCCTAGGAGCTTCCAATCGCCGACAAGAATCACACTTCTATTACGGTCAATACGCATATTATTCGTTCTGCGGTCACGCGTGCCATCTTTCTTTGCAGCACGCCATGTCGGGTAGTGCATAATAAATACCCCAATACGATTGCGCTGCCTGGAGTGCTTCAAACGCACGCTGTTAGGAACCGATACGCCATACTGCTTCTTGAAAATCGACCGACGCGCCAGCTGGACAAGTACGTCAACAATCCATACCGCCACAACAACAACCGCCAAAACAACGATTAATCCCAATAGCCAGACAATCGGACTTGTGTAGTCGTTCACGAGTTTCCTCCTCCAGTACTTCCCAGTCACACTTTGTGCCATTACCTGCATCCGCTTTGATTGGCAGACACTGTACCGCTGCAACAAACCATCTTTAGCGTACCGTCTTCCCCATACCGCCGCCGTCAATGGTCTTACCGATGTTCGGCGTAGACTTGGCAACCCGTCCGCCATTCTTTTTAGTTCTGACCGGCAAGATCGCCCTAAACATTATCTGCACGATTCCATGCATCACCAGCATTGTCTTTAACGTTGGGCTCCGTACTGTTGACTTGTTCGCACCCAGTCCATTCAGTTTATTTGAGTCCAACTGAGCGCACTTCGTGCAACGGCAAGACACAGGCGACTCCGACAACGCTTCATCGCAACACTACGCACTCGCCTAGGGGCAAAGTTCGAAGCTACTTCGGAGTAACTTCGGACCATTTCGGAGTAACTCGGCGCCAAACAGTCCCTTAACAACAACGCAAAACCTCGCAAACGTTGGAATTCCAATATTCCATAGCCCCGGACGTCGTTTCGCAGCTACTTCGGAGTAACTTCGGAGCATTTCGGAGTAACTCGGAGCCGCATCGCAACATCAAGCGCCTCGCTCCTTTATGTCCGTTCGTCTCATGGACATATGCCACGGAGCGGGACGACGAATGCCGGCAACAGATTGGTAACGGAATCTGAGAAACCACAAGAACAACGTGATTCAATGGAATAGAACGACCAAGTAAATCAACGTTTCCACAATGACATAATTGAATGAGACGACGCTCATAGTGTTCAAGCCCCACTCGCGCCAGCGAGAAGGGCTGGAGCCTAAGAGGTTCAGCCCTCTTTGCGTTCCTGAAACGACGATGACGGCGTGGCGTACGCATTAACAGGGTTACAGACCAGATTCTAAATAGATGCGTGAAGACCGCCCTCGTCTCCGGGAGCGGTCTTCACGAACTAGACAACGCCCAGCTTTATCACATCGGCAAGAATACTGCTTTGCTGCGGCCATATAGAGCAGCGGTCGGCGTCTGACATCATTCTAGAAACAATCTTCCGCAAGAAAAACCCATCGTCGGCCACGCTATGGTGGCAACAGGTCATCACGCGAACATAGAAAGGTCACCATGATTCTGCAGGATACGGAACATCGCGACACCGCTCTCGCCAGCGCCTTGGTCGCGGTGTGGGAGCGGTCGGTTCGCGCGACGCATACGTTTCTGACCGATGATGAGATCAACAGCATCAAGCAATACGTGCCGCAAGCCATCGCCGAAGTACCGGAATTGGCCGTCATGCGCCCCGACAGCGACAGCTCGGAGCAGACGCCCCTTGCGTTCATGGGAGTCGCCGACGGACGGCTCGAAATGCTGTTCGTTGACCCCGATCATCGTGAACACGGCGTCGGCAAGCAGCTGCTCGAACACGGCATCGCCCATCACAACGTCAGCGAACTCACTGTGAATGAGCAGAACCCGCAGGCGATCGAGTTCTACCAACACATGGGATTCGTCACATACCGGCGCACCGAGCAGGATGAAGAGGGTGGCCCCTACCCGCTGCTGTACATGCGTCTTCAGCGGTAAATTAGCTCCTCAGAAAATCGATTCCCGCGAATCCTTTCAAACATTCCCTGAGTACGCGATTCTGGCACGCGCCACGACCAGCAGCACCGTCCATAGTCACGTAGTATCGCTTCCCCAAAGCGGCCAGAATTCGACTTTGTGCGCAAAACAGGCTATCTAGAATACAACTTTGTGCAGAATTGAGCCGAATCAGAATTCGACTTTGTGCAGAAACAAGATAAAATGAAATACATCTTTTTGCGGCACGAAGGGTGGGACGCATGAAACGAAAAGCATACGACGAGTTACTCGCCTGGAAATCAGGCAAGACGAGGCAGGCACTTCTTGTGACCGGAGCCCGGCAGGTAGGCAAGACGTATATTGTCCGCGAGTTCGGACGAACGGAATACGAACAGCTTATTGAATTCAATCTGGCGCTCGATGACGCAACGAGAGAATCGTTCTTATCCGCGCGGAACCCCGAAGACCTTCTGCTCCGCATCTCCATCGCCGCGCACGGCCCCCTGATTCCGGGGAAGACATTGATCTTCATTGACGAAATCCAGCACTGTCCGAACATCATCACCTTCATCAAAGCACTGGTGGACCAAGGCACGTATGACTATGTGCTTTCCGGCTCCCTGCTTGGTGTTGAATTGGAGAACATACGTTCATACCCGGTTGGCTACATGACCGAACTACTCATGTTCCCCATGGATTTCGAGGAGTTCTGTTGGAGTATGGGTCTCACGGAACAAGCGTTCGATGTACTGCGCAACTCCCTACAGGAAGAGCAACCCGTCCCCGACTACTTGCACGAGCGCATGTCCGGGCTATTCCATAGATACCTACTCACCGGAGGCATGCCGGATGCGGTCAGCGCCTTCATCCGAGACAGGACCATCGACAATGTACGTCGCATACAATCCGACATCCGACGTTTTTACAATCGGGATATCACGCAGTACGCACCTAAAGATCGCAGACTCGTCATTCAGGAGATTTATCAACTGATTCCCAGCGAGCTCAACAACTCGACTAGACGATTCAAAATCGGAGATATTTCTGATGTAAAACGCTTCAGCCAGATCGAAGACGAATTCCTCTGGTTGTCACGGGCAAACGTTGCTCTGCCCGTATACAACGTCGAAGAGCCGCGAAGCCCGCTGCTTGCTTCCAAAAGACGCAAGCTGCTCAAATTGTTCTATTCCGACGTAGGTCTACTGACAAGTACATACGACAAACAGTCAACCCTCGGTATACTCGACGGTCTTGGCGCAGAAGGACGCATGAATTATGGCGGAGTCTATGAGAATGTAATCGCACAGGAGCTGACCGCCCATGGGTTCACGCCATACTATTTCACCAGCAAGTCTATGGGGGAGCTGGATTTCCTCATTGAAGACGCGGCAGGCAAAGTGCTGGTATTGGAAATCAAATCCGGCAGCAGGTTCCATTCGCATGCAGCCTTGGACAAGGCTCTCAATACTCCCGGATACGCCATCGACAGCGCATACGTTCTCGCGGAAACCAACGTGGAGCGTGATGGCAAGATCCTGTATCTGCCTGTGTATATGGCCAGTCTGCTGCAACGGCCACGGCTGGTATAAAGGGCGGGTTCGCACTACCTCGAAGTTCTGAATCCACTGCCTTGATTTCTGACCTTTCCGTTCCCGAACCCCGAAGTAGTGCGAACCGCCCGACAGCACCACACCCGAAAACCTACGCCGCAGGCTCACGCCAGCGCTTCAAAGTCGGCAGCACCGCGCCCAGCAGCGAGGCGCTCTCATCCACGCTCCACCCCATGTACTCGGCCATGCGCGGGGCGCAATCCTCGATCATCTCGTCCATTGTGGTTTCGTATGTGTATGCGCCGTTCTCATAGCACCAGCGGCAGTATTCCGCGGTCTCGGTGCCATCGGCCTCATGCCCGTGCTGGTCGGGACCGGTGAACATCATGCCGCAACTCTCGCAATACTGCTCGGGCATCTCCAGCAGCTCCACAATCGGCACATCCAGCTCACGGGCGATCAGCTTGGTCATGTCGATGCCCGGAGAGGTCTCGCCACGCTCCCAACGACTCACCGCCTGACGGGTGATATACAGCCGTTTGGCCAACTCCTCTTGCGTCAGTCCCCGCTCACGTCTCAACCGCGGCAGCACATCCTTGATGGCCATGGTCGGCTCCTTTCCTCACAAGCTTCGTCTCAGCTCCATCGTAAGGAAAACGCATCATCCCACACGCCACTGGCAACAGACTGTTGCACCGAAGCATTGCTGCGATTAGTCAACATCCGTCTTCACCAAATCTATCGATATTCGGTAGTTATCTATCGAATATCGATATATACTGAGGGCAGACGGACATCACCACCATCTTCGAAAGGAACAGCCATGACATCGACGCCCCAGACGCACCCGACCGCCATCCGGACGCTCAAAGCGCTGATGGCGCTGCTGCTGGCCATCGCAGCGGCCATCCAGATCTGGCTCCTGCCCGCCATCTCGGCGGGCTTTGCGGCGGACGCGCCGGAATTCGCCTATCTGCGGATACCGTACCTCATCGTCTGCGAGCTGCTGATGGTCGGATTCGACGCCGCTCTCATTGCGATCTGGCGGTTGCTGTCACTGGTGGCGTCGTCTTCGGTGTTCTCGCACACGGCGTTCCGCTGGGTCGGACTCATCATCGGATGCATCGGTTTCGACACCGTGCTGGTCATCGGTCTGCTGGCCCATAACCTCATCGCCTCCCTCGGCCCGCCCATCCTGGTCATCGCGCTGATCATACTCACCGTCGTCGGCATAGCCCTGACCCTGCTGATGGTGGTGATGCGCGGGCTGCTCGCCGCCGCCACGGCGCAGCACGAGGAACTGGAGGCGGTGATCTGATGGCAATCCGCGTGAACATCGATCTTCTACTCGCCCAGCGGAAAATGAGTGTCGGCGACTTCGCCCAAGCCGTCGGCATCACGCCGGCCAACGTGGCCGTGCTCAAGAACGGACGGGCCAAGGCCATCCGCTTCTCCACACTCGACGCGATCTGCCGCACGCTCGACTGCCAGCCCGGCGATGTCCTCGAATGGGTGAATGACTGAAGCAGACCGTGGACGAGGTTCGCACTACCTCGGGGATTCTCATTCGCAAGCCCGGTTTTTCAACCCTCCTGATTACGTAACGCGAGATAGTGCGAACCACCCTTTACGCCATCGAAGTCCGATCACCCCAGAACATAGTTTTCCACAACCTCTTACAATCGGAGGCGGCAACGACCGGGAGGCTGCACGAACATGGAAAGCAAAACGAGCGAGCATACGGACACGGAAACCGAGATTCGCACACTATGCGACCGCGTCCACAACAAGCACGACCGAACAGCATGGACCATGGCCACAGTGCGACGGTTGCTGCCATGGATTGCCTCAACGGACGGCGAGCTTCGCGATAGTCTGGTGTACGTGTCCCTATGCGATGTGCTAGAAATGGGAAACTTCCAGCGCAACGACTTGGAATGGGTATTGGACGAGCTCATTTCGGACCGGTATCTCTTTCGAGGCATCGGCCCAGCTGAAAGCGATGACGTATTCTGCCGCAGCTTCAGCCTGCTGATCGTTGATGCCATCCTGGGAACACGAGCAGCACACCACATGTCAACCCAGACACTTCAACAAGTCTGGGATGCCTACCGGGATTACGTAATCCGCGAAAACGATTTGCGCGGCTATGTAAAAGGCAAGGGCTGGGCGCATAGTCTTGCACATGGCGCAGATGTAGCATACAGCCTCATCACGCTTAATACGCCAAGCAAAGCCGACGTGCTGCAACTATTCGATATCTGGCGAGTGAAACTATCGGACGGCGCATACGTCTTCATCGACGAGGAAGGCGAACGACTCCTACGCGCGGTGTTCGCCGCGTTGGATGTCGGGATCCTTGACGAAGACGACCTCTGCCAAGTCGCGGCATCATATGGCTCGACACCAGTCAGCAATGACTACCCTCTGGGGCAGCATGCGGGAGAGAATCTGAAGATTTTCCTGATGTGCTGGCACATCCACGCCGATGAGCGACGCCTGGATCAGTTGTCGACGGCGACCTATGAAGCGCTGCAGACGCTGAAAAAGCAGAGGAGCAAATGGTATTGACGACCCCGGTTCGCACTACCTCGGGGATTCGCATGCGCAGGCCCGGTTTTTCAACCTTCCCGATTACGTAACGCGAGGTAGTGCGAACCGCCCTTTATGCCATCGACCGATAGAATGCGTCCAGCTGACGCTGGTTGCGGATGATCACGGTCCTGTCCGGCCAGCGGTCGCGAATGGCCCGCAGCGCCTCACGGTGGGAGCGGCTCCGCCCCTCATGCAGCACCCACCAGATGAATTCAAGGTCGATCTTCTCGTCGCACCCCTCGGCCATCGATTCGCGAGCCCGGCCATGATATCGGAGATACCGCGCCAGCACACGGCGCAGACACGTCCAGCGTCCGAACGCCAGGATCACGATCCGATCGCTCTCCTCCAGCCGTCGCTCCTGCAGCAACGCCGCATAGTTGCCGTCAATCACCCAACCACCATCACCATGGCCGTCCAGGAACCGCTGCACATCCGCAACCTTCGCGTCCAACGGCCGTTCCACCCATCCGGGCGCGAACTGCACCCGGTCCAGGTGCAGCACCGGCACCCCGTATCGCCGCCCCAACGCACCGGCCAGCGTGGATTTGCCACTGCCGCTGAATCCCAGCACGCTGATCTTCATTCCTCTCCCATCCATCGCCGAACACCGGACATGACGCCGCCTTCATCAATCCTACGGAATCATACCCGCATGGCCGCGCCGCCGTGTGACCTCGCTCACAACCGGTTTTACGCACAGCGAACAACCCCGCCCTGCCCGCCGGGGATTCCCAGCATTCCCAATACTTCGCGACGCCGTTCGGTCATCAGCGCCTCCAGACCCAGCCGTCGCGGCGATTCATGTTTACTTGACGGAGGTATGACAGATCGTGGAGGTGATGCCGATGGACACCCGAACCGCACCGCGGGGCACGGCGACGCCCACGCCCCGACGCACCCTCATCGGCATGCTCGGGCCGGCGTTCGTGGCAGCCGTCGCGTATGTGGATCCGGGCAACGTGGCGGCGAACATCACGGCGGGAGCCCGGTACGGTTATCTGCTGGTGTGGGTACTGGCGCTGGCGAACATGATGTCGGTCCTCATCCAATACCAGTCCGCCAAACTCGGCATCGTCACCGGCAAATCGCTGCCACAACTGCTCGGAGAGCGGATGGGCGACGCGGGGCGATTCCTGTTCTTCGCCCAGGCCGAGGTCATCGCCATCGCCACCGATCTGGCCGAACTGATCGGCGGGGCGATCGCGCTGCATCTGCTGTTCGGACTGCCGCTGTTCATCGGAGGCTGCATCATCGGCGCGGTCTCCACGCTGCTGTTGCGGTTCCAGGGCGGGCGCACGCATCGACTGTTCGAACGGATCGTCATCGGTCTGCTGCTGGTTATCACGCTCGGTTTCGTGGCCGGTCTGCTGGTCGACCCGCCGGATCCGACCGCGGTCGCGCAGGGACTGGTGCCACGGTTCACGACCACCGACTCGGTGCTCACGGCCACGTCGATGCTGGGCGCGACGGTGATGCCGCACGCAATCTATCTGCACTCGACGCTGGTCAACGACCATTACGCCGACGGACGTATCAGACCCGATACACGCACGCTGCTGCGCGGTTCGAAGATCGACGTGCTGTGGGCCCTGCTGCTGGCCGGCACCGTGAACCTCAGCCTGCTGGTGCTGGCCGCGCACTCGCTGCACGGTATGGCCGGAACCGATTCGATCGAAGGCGCGCAACAGGCAATCGCGGCCGCGCTCGGGCCGGCGGTCGGCACGATCTTCTCGATTGGACTCCTGGCGTCCTCGCTGAGCTCCACATCGGTGGGCACCTACGCCGGAGCCGAGATCATGCGCGGGCTGCTGCATCTCACCCCGCCGATGTGGGCGTGCCGGATCGTCACCCTGGTGCCGGGCCTGGCCGTGCTGTGGTTCGCGCCGAATCCCACGCAGGCGCTGGTGGTCGGTCAGGTGATTCTGTCGATCGGCATCCCGTTCGCGATCATCCCGCTGCTGCGCTACACCCACGATCGCACGCTGATGGGCGAGTACGCCGATGGTCCGGTCAAGCACGCGGTATTCATCGCCGTCACGGGACTGATCATCGCGCTGAACGCGGCGCTGATCTTCCTCACGCTGTAGGACGGCTCACACGTTCAGACATCACCGCTGGGTGAGCCGCCGGCACCGCGCTAGGCGAACCAACTCACCGAGGCAAACCCCGGGCCGATTCCTCCGGCTACCAAGTCCGGCCCAGGCTACCGCACCAGAAACACCATGGCCAGAATCATCGCGAAACCGACCAGATCAACCGGAGTGAATACGGCGCCGGTCAACGCCACGGCGGAGATGGTGGCCAACACGGGCTCACTGGTGCCGAGCATCGTGGCGCGCATCGCGCCGATCCGCATCACACCGGACATATACAGCCAGTAGGCGCCGAAGGTACCGCCGATCACGGTGAACACCATCAGTCCGACGCCCACCGCGTCCAACTGCGGCGCGTGCGACCACGGCCGCACGACCGCGCACAGGATCACCCCCGAGATCAGGAACATCAAGCCGTTGACGGTGAAGTTGCCGTACCGGCCCATCACCTTGACCGGCATGATCGACATCGTGGCCGTGGCCAACGCATCGCCCAGACCCCACATCAGGCCGGCGAGAGGCAAGGTCAGCGTGGCCAGGTCACCGCCGGTGGCGATCAGCACGGTGCCCATGAACGCGAGCGCCACGCCCAGCGTCTCCCGTTTGCCGGGCAGCCGCCGCCCGCGCAGGCACACCCAGGCGAGCACGAACAGCAGGTTCAGGGTCTGCAATACGGTGGCGGTGCCGGAATTGGTCCATTTGATGGCGTTCAGGTAGGCGACCTGCGTGGCCATCACGCAGATGAGCGCGCCGAGCAGATAGACGGGGTAGGAGCGCACGTCGCGCACGGCTCCGGTCAGCAGCTTCGGCTTGGTCGCGCCCGCCGCGGCCAGGAACAGCACCCCGGCACAGAGCTGGCGGATGCTGGCGATCCACAGCGGGTCGGCACCGTAGTCGGACATGAGGATTTTGGATACGGTGGCGTTGACGCCCCACAGCGCGCCGCCCAGCAGGGTTACGCCGATGCCGATGAGCAGCGATTTCGGGGTTCGTTCGAACGTCGCACGACGCATCGCAGGTTTCCTTCTTCTCACAGTCCGTAAAACTCCGCGTGCGATTCTACCGCCGTCCGCGTCACGCCGCGCCCAACGGCATTATGCGATACGGGAACGTCCGTCGTCACGGTTCCGTTGCGGCCCGGCACCACGGCGACGGCATCAACCGACCGTCAGTCCTCCGGCTTCTGCGCGAGCGTGGCCCAGAAGCTGGGGATGCCGAGCTCGTGCAGGCGACCGTAGCCGTTCGTGTCCTCATACAGGTCGACGATGCGCAGCCCCGCCTGAATCTGGCCTCGGATCTGCTCGTCGAGTGTGTGCGAGAACTGGACGCCGTCGTCGGCCTCGGCCAGCTGGTCGCGCTGGTCGGCGTTCTTCAACGGGTTGAACGGCAGATGGTTGACGATACGTTCCTCGTCGTCATCGGTGATGAAGTTGACGCCGTTGTCGAGTCCGGCCATCAGCAGGCCGCCGGGGCGCAGGATGCGTGCGCATTCGCGCCATACCGGCAGCACCTGCTCGATGTAGCAGTTGGACACCGGGTGCACGATCAGGTCGAATGAGGCGTCCGCGAACGGCAGCGGTTTGGACATGTCGGCGCGGACGAGGTCGATGTCGTAGCCTTCGCGTTCGGCGACCGTCCGGTCGGCGTCGAGCTGGGCCGGCGTGTAGTCGAGCACCGTGCAGCGCGCGCCGCGGGCGGTGAGGATCGGCATCTGCTGGCCGCCGCCGCTGGCCAGTCCGAGTACGCGCAGCCCGCGCAGGTCCTCCGGGAACCATGAGTGCGGCACCGGTCGTGTGGGGGTCAGCAGGATGTCCCACTCGCCGGCGAGCGCCTGGGCGTAGGTGTTGTGGTCGATCGACTTGCCCCATTCCCAGCCGTCCTCGATCCATCGCGTGATGGTTGCCGCGTTGATGTCTTGGTAGTCCACCGTTGTCCTTTCGTGTGGGTCAGATCTCCACGATGTCGACCGGGTTCCCGTGTTCCTCGATGATGGCGATCAGGTCGCGGGTGTTCATCCATACCGTCGCGTCGTTGGTGTTCGGGTGTACGCCGATGACGCCGTCGCCCTCCAGCAGGGCGCGGTCGAGGAACCACCGAACCGTGGCGTCCGCATCGTTCAGCAGGCCGAACGGTGTGACCGACCCCGCCGGCAGCCCCAGCATGTCCCGCAGGTCCTGTTCCGGGGCCAGGCTCAGCGGCCGTGTGCCGTAGCGGCGGCGGAGGTCCTTGAGATCCACCCGTTTGGCGCCCTGCACGGTGATGAGATAGTACTGGGTTTTCTTGTCGTTGCGTACGAACAGGTTCTTCGCCTCCCCTGAGGGGTAGGGTATCGGCACCTGCGGCAGGTCCGCCATGGTGTAGACCGGCTGGTGCTCGACGATCTCATGCCGGATGTGCCGGCGGTCCAGATATTCGTAGATCTCGTGACTGCCCGCCATCGTCCGTCTCCGTTCCTGTCAGCGTGCGATACCGGCATCGGTTCGCCACCCACCCATCGTACCCGTCTGCAGCGGGCGCTGTTGCGCGGCCGCCCATATGCGCACGACGCGCACCCGAACATCGGATGCGCGTCGTGCGGTCGATACCGGACGGGGCGGGATTCGCCACCCGGTCCGGACGGGTCAGGCCTGAGCGGTGTTGGTGCGCTTGAGTTCGTCGCGGATCTCCTGCAGTACCGCCAGCGTCTGCTCCTCGGTGGTCGGGCCGGCGGCGGCAGCCTCCTCGGCCTCCTCCTCGGCCAGGGCGGCGGCCGACAGGTCGCGCAGCTTGTTGATCGGCAGGATCACGCAGAAGTACACGGCCACGCCGATGAGCAGGAAGTTGATGATGGCGTTGAGGATGGCGCCGAAGGAGATGGTGGAGTTGTTGAAGGTGATGGTCAGCACGCCGGACATATCCGGCACGCCGCCGATCATGCCGATCAGCGGGCTGATCAGGTTGTCCACGATGGAGTTGACCACGGTGGTGACGGCGGAGCCCATGACCACGCCGACGGCCATGTCAATCATCGAGCCGCGGGAGATGAACTTCCTGAAGCCGCCGAGCGGGCCCTTGTCGGTCAGGGCCACGACGTTCTTGGCCACGCCACCGGTTACATTGAGCGCGGCCTTGGCCGCATCATTCACGCTGGGCATGAACGCCTTCCTTACAATCTTCTGGTTTCGTACAAAACTCCGTCATTCATTATCACGGTTCTTCGCCGACAACCCGCGCCGCGGCACCGCTCAGTGCTGATCGTCGAGCGGCTCCACGGGCCCGTCCAGGAACGCGAAGATGCGGCGGTAATAGTCCTTCAACACCGGATTGGGCATCGAGAAGATCTCGTGCACCGAGTCGGGGAACCGTTCGAAGCGCACCTGTCCGCCGCCCTCGCGCACGCGGCGCACGAACAGCTCCTCCGGCTCGTTGCGCACCCATACGTCACGTCCGGCCTGAAACAGTTGGATCGGCGTCTCGATACGGGCGCAGGCCTGCGGGTCCAGGATGGCGCGCGAGAGCCGCAACGCCTCACGCACCCACTGGTAGCTGGCCGCGTTCGTCCGGTATTCCGGCGTCTCGCAACGCTGCTTGTGGTACCAGCGCACACGCGCCTCGCTGGCTCCTCGATAGGGTCCCATGTCCAGCGTGCCGTCGAATCGTTTCTGCCCGGCCACCCGGCTCTTCCCGAATCCCATGCGGCAGGCGGCCCCGGCTGCGGCCCCCGCCACCGTGTTGGGGATGCCGGCGGTCACCGGGGCGATCATCGGGCAGGAGAGCACCGCCTTGTCGAACAGCGTCGGACGCCGTTCCAACACGGCCGCCCCGATGCCGCCGCCCATCGAATGCCCGTACAGCCCCATCGGGCGGTCCCCCGCGTACCTCAGCCCAACGGTTTCGGCGAACTTGGCCAGGTCGGCCACGTACCGCCGCCAGTCGTCGATCCACACCACGCTCGGGTCGTCCACGTCACGGACCGAATACCCGTGCCCACGGTGTTCGAGCACGCACACCGAATAGCCGTCGAGCAGGAAGTACCAGATCAGCTCCGAGTATTTGCGCGCGTTCTCGGTGAACCCGTAGGAGATGACGACGGCGCCACGGAACGTGGCTGTGGCGCCGTCCTCGCGCAGATCGTCGAACTTCGCGGCGTCGTAGCACAGGTAGTGCAGCGCACCGAGATGGTCGAGCTCGGGCAGGTCCTCCGCCCGGGCCGGCTCCATCCACCCTTCCTCGCAGCAGGCGGCAAGCGCGGGCAGCACCGTCGCGCGCATCTGCTCGTCGTATCGAGATTCGTCGATCAGATCCATGGTTATGACTGTAGCGGCCGGCGTGACCAGTCCGGACGCCCCTCAGCGCATGCCCAGCGCGTCGTAGAGGAAGTCGCGCTGGAGGATGAGCAGGTTCTCGGCCACCGTCTCGTCGTTGGTCATGTGGGTGATGCCCGTCAACGGCAGGAAGGTGTGCGGGCGGCCCGCCGCCATCAGCGCCTGGCTCAGCCGCAGCGAGTGGGCGATGGTGACGTTGTCGTCGGCGAAGCCGTGGATGAGCATGAGCGGGCGGCGCAGCTTGGGCGCGTCCTCCACAATGCCGTTGCGGCGGTACACCTCCGGATCCAGGCCCAGGTAGCGCTCGGTGTAATGGGTGTCGTAGAGCGTCCAGTCGGTCGGGGGCGCGCCGGCGCAGGCGGCGTGGACGACATCGGGCGCGTCGAGCACGGCGAGCGCGGACAGGAATCCGCCGTATGACCAGCCGATCATCGCGACCTTGTCCAGGTCGGGCTTGGGGCAGTCGAGCGGGTCGCTCCGGCGAACGATGTCGAGCTGCGGAACGGTGGCGTCGGAACCGCAGACGGCCAGCCCGGCTCCCTCCCGCGGCGTCCAGCGCACCGACGGCACGGCGGTGTCGTCCGACCATAGCGCAGGCAACGCACGCACGGCCTCGACCTGATCGGCCAGGGTCACGTCCTTCATGGTCTCGTAGATGGCGCGGTCCCACTGGGGTCCGCGGCCGGGGGTGCCGCGGCCGTCCACGGTGACGACCAGGAAGCCCTGGTCCGCCCACCACTGGGATTCCCAATAGTACGACTGGCTGAACAGCACCTGCTGGGCGCCCGGACCGCCGTACGGCTTGAGCAGCACCGGCAGGCTCTCGGCCTGCGCATAGGGGCTGGATTCGCTCGGAGCGGTGACGGCTGCGAGCAGCCGGTGTTCGGACGGCAACGTGACGAATCGAGTGTTCGGCGTGATGCCGGGGTCCGCGGCATGGTTGGCGATCCCGGCGACGGCTGACCCGCCGGTCATAATCGTCTGTCCTTCCTCGGCCGTGGCGATGGGATCCACGGTTTCGGGCAGACGCAGGCTATGGTGCATGCCGGCATACGGCGAGCACATATCGCGCCCGGAGATGACCATGCCCTTGCCCGCACGCGAGGCCGTCCACACGCCGGGGCGTGAGGTCCACTGGGTGACGGCCCCGTGGTAGTCGAAGCTCACCACATCGCAGCTGCGGGCATCGTGCAGATCCGCGTCATCATTCCATGCGCCGAGCCCGGCATCGCCGGCGGTTTCCGGGGTGCGGGAGACGACGGCGAGCACGTCGGTATCGGTGACGTCCAGGACCTGCCGCACCTGCCAGCCGACCGGGGTGAACGGCACGCCGTCCACGCTGAGCCGATTCGTGTCATGCTCCATGTCGTTGACCGCGCAGACCAGGCGTCCGTCCGGCGTGAACGCCGGGGTGCCGTGGATCAGGTCCAGCCACTGCGGGTTCTCATGCTCCTCCAGCACACGGGTGGCGACCGGCTCGCCGATGGCGGCTTCGGTGTCGACGCCCGCGTGGAATCCGGCGGCCTTGAGCTGCACCTCAAGCACCTGGTCGTGATGCTGCAGTCGGTCTTGAACCAGCAGGAGCGGCTCGTGCCCCTTGCTCCAGTTGACGGCGGCCAGGTACTCGTAGGTCTCGTGGTCCCAGTCGATGTCGGCCACGTTGCAGACCTGCACGCGCGGTTCGGTGAAGTCGGCGAAGGCGAGGGGGGCCTCCTCGTCGGAGGGGACGGGGGTGGGCCGGGTCTCGGCGGCCGGCAGGACGGTGAAGTCGACGTAGGCCAGGGAGACGATGGCGTTCCGGGTCAGGGCGCGAGCGTAGCGGCGGGCCGCGGCCGGCTTGGACGGGTCGGCGGGGTCGCTGATGTACCACAGCGGCTCCGGTTCCTCATCGGTGGATTGCACAAGCAGCGCGCGCGAGTCCGGGGACCACCAGAAGCCTTCGTAGCGGTCCATCTCCTCGCCGGCCACGAACTCGGCCAGGCCCACGGACTGGTCCGGATAGGTGCACTCGTCCTCGTCGATGCCGATAACGGCCCAATCCTCGTCCTGGGAGGCGTCGGCGCCCAGCGCGATCACGCGGACCTCGCTGCCGGTGGTGTAGGCGATCAACTGGCCGTCCGGGGAGATGCGCGGCATGATGACAGACAGTTGCGGGTCGGCGAGCGCGACCTCGCGGGTCTCGCCGCCGGTGCCATCCTCGTTGATTTCGGTCAGGAACAGCTGGCCGTTGATGGTGAACACCACGCGGCGTCCGGCGACGTCCACCGAGTAGGAGACGATGCCTTGCCCGCCTTCGCGGGCGCGTTCGCGGCGGGCCTTCTCCTCCTCGGAGACCTCCTCGTTGTCGGCGTCGGCCAGCAGCCGGCGCGGATCGGCGAGCAGCACCTCGCGGTGGTCGGTGCCGTCGGCGGACCAGACGCTCAGCCACAGCGCCGTGACCAGGTCCTCGGGGCCGTCGGAGCGTAGGAACAATGCGCGGGTGCCGTCGCCGATCGTCTGCGCGGAGCGCGGAGCGCCGGAGGTGAACCGCAGGGTGCGGGCCTTGCGGCGGGGGAATGCGGCTATCGCCTGTGATGCAGTCAGTTCAGTCATATGCCCCAACCTACCCGCCGCCCCGCCCAGCGGACGAACGCCGCGGGAATAACGTTGCATCTCGCCGTCTTTCCCCACCGAACCCGTGCGCATGGGCGAATTTTGCAAGTATTGCGGCCGATATTTAGGGAGGTTCGCGCCTTTGCGTAGGATAGGTGAGGAATAGAAAGGTGTGACTATGAGCGTTCTCGACCGTTTTGAGAAAAGCGTGGAAAGCGCGGTCAACGGAGTGTTCTCCAAGTTCGGGTCCAAGGACCTGCAGCCCGTCGACCTCTCCAGCGCCCTTGAGCGCGAGATCGACGCCGAGGCCATGCCGGTCGGCCGTGACCGCACCGTAGCGCCGAACGAGTACCGGTTCAAGCTGAGCACCCCGGACTTCGACCGTATCGAGCAGTGGGGCTCCGAAGCCCTGGCCAACGAGCTTGCGGACAACCTGACCCAGTACGCCAAGAGTCAGCATTACGCCTTCGTGGGCCCGGTGGTGGTGATCTTCGAGGAGGATCTCGAACTGAGCAAGGGCAGCTTCAACCTGAGCTCGGAATCCGTGCAGGGCAACGCCGTGCCCGTGACCACCGACGACCAGTCCGAGGACAGCCCCGTGCTGGAGGTCAACGGCAACCAGTACCTGCTCACCAAGCCGCAGACCGTCATCGGCCGCGGTTCGGGCTGCGACATCGTCATCGACGACCCGGGCATCTCCCGCAAGCATCTGGAGATCGACATCACCGACAACGGCGTGATCGCGCGCGACCTGGGGTCGACCAACGGCACGTATGTGGAGGGCCATCAGGTGCCGGCCGCCACGCTGCTGGACGGCAACACCATCACCATCGGCCGCACCCGCATCCTGTACTGGGCCTCGCAGGAGCAGGCGTAGCCCATCCGCGCAGGAGCCGTAATCTGGTATGTTCACCGAACTGACATTCGCGATTCTCAAGTATGGATTCCTGATCCTGCTGTGGGTGTTCGTCTGGCTGACGGTGCGTTCGCTGTACAAGGACATTGAAACGCTGAGCCCGCGCAAGTCGCGCACACACCGCCGCAAGACCCGTCAGGCCCAGAAGGCGGCGGCCTCGCCGACCCCGGTGCCGACGCCCGCCACGCATGAGATGCCCGTCTCCCATGCTTCGCCGACCCTGCTGGTCATCATCGACGGACCGCTGGCCGGCACCTCCGTGCAGCTGAACGCCGGCGCCATCACGCTCGGACGGGCGGCGTCGAACTCCGTGGTGCTGGATGACGAGTTCGTCTCGTCCCATCATGCCCGGGTCTACCCCGATGCCGCGTCCGGCCAGTGGGCCATCGAGGATCTCGGCAGCACGAACGGCACCGTGGTCAACCAGCAGCGCATCTCGGCCCCGACCGTTCTCGCTCCCCGCGTTCCGGTACGCATCGGCGCCACCACCTTCGAATTGAGGTGACGATCTTGCCTTCCGATACTTCGCAATCGTTGTTCCTGTATTCCACGACCGTTTCGGATGTGGGCACGGTCCGCAGCAACAATCAGGACTCGTCGTTCGCCGGTGAGCATCTCGTGGCCATCTGCGACGGCATGGGAGGCCACGCCGGCGGCGACACGGCCTCCACGATTGCGATCCGTTCGCTGGCGCATATCGAACGCGACGACACCAAGCTGGACGTCCACGCCTGCGCCACGATGATGGAGACCTCGGTGCTGGCCGCGCACGACGCCATCGTCGGCAAGGCCAAGCGCGAACGCAAACTGGCCGGCATGGGCACGACCGTCACGGCGGTCGCGCTGGTGGAGGGGTACTGGGTGCTCGCGCATATCGGCGACTCCCGCGCCTATCTGCTGCGCGACGGCCACCTGGTGCGTATGACCCAGGACCACAGCTACGTGCAGCATCTCATCAACACCGGCCGCATCACCGAGGCCGAGGCGCGCAACCATCCGCAACGCAACGTGGTCATGCGCGTGCTCGGCGACTTTGATATCGACCCGAGGCCCGACATCGCCATCCGCAAGGCCCATGCGGCCGACCGCTGGCTGCTGTGTTCGGACGGTCTGAGCGGCGTGCTGGAGGATTCCACCATCCAGGAGATCCTGTCCACGGTCGCCGATCAGGGCGAATGCGCGCAACAGCTCGTGGCTATGGCGCTGCGGGCCGGCAGCACCGACAATGTGACCGCGGTGATCGCCGACGCCACGCTGGCGTTGGACGCCGACGCCTTCGACCTGCCGCATCAGACGCCGCTGGTGGGCGGGGCCGCCAGCGCCAGTCTGGAGCCGATCGCCGACATCATCAACGAACCGGTGTCCACCGCCCCCGCGCTGCGCAGCGGCAAAGATTCGCCGGCCCAGCGTGCGGCCGCGCTGACGCAGGAGGCGCATGAGGCCGCCGTGCAGCATACCGTGCAGCCGTCCACGGTCCGTGAGGAGACCGGGGACCTGCAGGAGCCCGATACCGGCGAAATCCCCGTGGTGCAGAAGCGCGACGGACGCCTGACCGCCGACCCGAACGATCCCGACGTGGCCAAGGCGATCCACCGTGAGCATGACAAGCGGGAGCGCATCTCCCGTGCCAAGGTGGTCCGCGCGCGCATACTCATCGCATTGGGTATCGTGGCGATGCTGATCGCGCTGGCCGGCGCCGCCGTGGGCGGGTATCTGTGGTCGCAGACCCAGTATTATCTCGGCGTCGCGGATGGCCAGATGGCCATCTACCAGGGCGTGCCCACCAACCTGTTCGGGCTGGAGCTCTCCCATCCGGTGGAACGCACCGGGCTGGACGTTGACGATCTGCCCGAGAACTGGCGGTCGCAGCTGGACCGCGGCATTGTGTTCGACGATCTTGACGACGCCCGCGCCCACGCCGAACAGATCGAGCAGGAGAGCCGTGCGCTGGCGCAGCAGTCGCAGGACGATGGCGAGTCGTCCGAGGATGCCAAGACCAAGGACACCGACACCAAGGGCGACACGACCGACGACGCCAAGTCCGCCGATTCTAAGTCCAACGGCACTAAGACTTCCGAGCAACAGGACGGAGGCGAGCGATGATCGCCATCCGCTTCCGTCAGATCGCCCTGCTGCTGTTGGCCATGGCCATCAGCCTGCTCGCGTTCTTCCAGATGTTCGAACGCACCACCGGCTCGTTCCCCATGCAGTACGCGCTGATGCTGGGCGCGGGCATGGTCCTGTACCTGGTGCTGTGGGGGCTGATGCTCCGCTTCCAGCCCTACGCCAGCCAGACCATCATGCCCTGCGTACTGCTGCTCACCGCCATCGGTACCGCAATGATCGCGCGCATCGACCAGGCGGCCGATACCGCGGTGGCGTTCCGTCAGCTGATCTGGATGTGCCTGGCGCTGGTGCTGTGCGGTCTGCTGGTGGTGTTCATGCGCGACTACCGCGTGCTGCGACGGTTCTCCTACGTGAGCATGGTGGTCGGCCTGGTGCTGCTGCTGTCTCCGATGATCCCCGGCCTGGGCATGGAGATCCAGGGCGCCCGCATCTGGATCAACATCTTCGGCCTGGGCACGATACAGCCGGGCGAGTTCGCCAAGCTGTTCCTGGCGTTCTTCTTCGCGGCGTACCTGTTCGACCACCGCGACCAGCTGGCGGTCGGCGGCAGGAAGTTCCTCGGGCTGCAGCTGCCCCGCATCAAGGACATGGGGCCGATCATCATCGTGTGGCTCGCGTCGATGGGCGTGCTGGTGCTGCAGCATGATCTGGGCACCTCGCTGATGTTCTTCGCCATGTTCGTCTCGATGCTGTACGTGGCCACGGGCCGCAAGAGCTGGATCATCATCGGCGTGATCGCCTTTGCGGCGGGTGCCGTGCTGGCCGCCCAGATCTTCGCCCATGTGGGCTACCGCGTCGATGCCTGGCTGCGACCCTTCGATCAGGAGATCTACGACCGGTACCCCGGCGGTTCGGCGCAGATCGTCAGCGGCCTGTTCGGACTGGCCTCGGGCGGACTGCTCGGCACCGGGCTGGGCCAGGGGCACCCCTCGCTGACCCCGCTGGCCAACTCCGACTTCATCTACGCCTCGCTCGGCGAGGAGCTGGGTCTGAGCGGCCTGCTGGCGGTGCTGATGCTGTACCTGCTGGTCATCGCCTCCGGGCTGATCACCGCCATGCGCATCAAGGACGGGTTCGGCAAGCTGCTGGCCTCCGGGCTGGTGTTCACGATGGCATTCCAGGTGTTCACCGTGGTCGGCGGCATCACGCTCGTCATCCCGCTGACCGGCCTGACCATGCCCTATATGGCCGCGGGCGGCTCCTCCCTGATCGCCAACTACCTGCTGGCCGCGCTGCTGATCGTCATTTCCAATGCGGCGAACAAGCCGGAGCCCGAGGTGAGCACCGACACCTTCCAGTACGAGGCGCTGGCCGTGCTGCGCGAACATGAGCTCAAGGAGCGCGAGGCCGCCACGCAGCCCATCGCCCGGCCGCGTTCGGCGACGGGAGGTGCGGCATGAACAAGGCCCTACGTCAGTTGTTCACCGCGGTCGTCGCGCTGTTCGTGGTCCTCGGACTGTCCACAACCATCATCACGGCCATCAAGGCCGATGATCTGAACGCGGATTCGCGCAACACGCGCATGCTGTACCACACCATCGGCGCGCCCCGTGGCGCGATCCTGGCCTCCGACGGCACCGTACTGGCCCAATCCGACCCGGTCAACGACCCATTCTCCTACCAGCGGACCTACAGCAACGGACCGGTCTACGCGCCCGTCACCGGATACTTCTCCATCACGCACGGCGTGGACCGCGGCATCGAAGCGTCGCGCAACGAACAGCTCAACGGCCAGGCCGATTCCCTGTTCTGGCAGCAGCTCAAGGACACCTTCACCGGCAACCAATCGCAGGGCGCGTCGGTGGAGACCTCCATCGACCCCACGCTGCAGCAGCTCGCCTACCAGCTCCTGGACGGCAAGGAGGGCGCCATCATAGCCAGCGATCCCAAAACCGGGCGCATCCTGGCCATGGCCAGCACCCCCAGCTACGATCCGAACCAGCTGGCCGTGCACGACGGCAACCAAGCCAACCAGGCCTACACCGACCTGGTTTCCCAGCCGACCAACCCCATGCTCAACCGGGCCACCTCCCAGCTGTTCCCGCCGGGTTCCACGTTCAAGGTCATCGTGGCCGCGGCGGCGCTCGAAACCGGTGACTACCAGCCCGACACGGAGATCCCCGCAGGCGCCAGCTACACGCTGCCCGGCACCAGCACCGACCTGACCAACGACACGGCCGCCGGGAACGGCACCGACGGCAAGATCACGCTGCAGGACGCCCTGGCGCAATCATCGAACACCGCCTTCGCCCAGCTCGGCGTCACCCTCGGCGCGGATTCCATCCGGGATATGGCCGAACGGCTCGGCTACGACGACCAGATCCTCATCGACGGCTCCACCGCCACCGGATCGCCCACCTACGCTGCGGCGTCCAGCTTCCCCGAGGACCCGACCGACGATCGGCTGGCCCTCGCCTCGATCGGCCAGGGAGACACGCTGTCCACGCCGCTGCAGAACCTGATGGTCGCCATGGCCGTGGCGAACGACGGCACGCTGATGGAACCCACCATCGTGGACCGCGTACGCGCCAGCGACCTGTCGGTGATCTCGGAAACCTACCCGCACAAGATGTCCGAGGCGTTCAGCGCCGACACCGCCAACAAGCTCACCCAGATGATGGAGCAGGTCATCCCGGCGGAGAACCCGTCACTGGCCATCGACGGCGTCAGCATCGCGGCCAAAACCGGCACGGCGCAGATCGGGGAGAGCAACGAGGCCAACGACGCGTGGATCATCGGGTTCGCCCCTGCGGACGACCCGCAGATCGCCGTCTCCGTGGTGGTGCACAACGTCAACGATTACGGTGCGCACGCCGCGGGGCCGCTGATGCGCGCGATGATGCAGGAGGCATTGAAGCAATGAAACTGATCGAAGGACAGCTCATCCATCGCCGATACCGCCTGGACAGCCGACTGGCCCAGGGCGGCATGGGCGAAGTGTGGAAGGGCTACGACATCCAGCTCGGCCGCCCGGTGGCCATCAAGGCGCTGCGGCGCGACACCTCCGACACTGAGGCCAAACTGCGCCGTCTGCGCGCGGAGGCCCACAACTCCGCCAATCTGGCACACCCGAACATCGCGGCGTTGTTCGAATACTACGAGCATGACGGCATCGGGTTCCTGATCATGGAATACGTGCCGAGCGCCTCGCTCGCCGACCTGTACCACGAGAGGGGCGCGATGGACCCGATCGAGCTGCTGCCGATCCTCGCGCAGACGGCGCGCGGCCTGTTCGTGGCCCATTCGCACGGCGTGATCCACCGCGACGTCAAGCCGGCGAACATCATGGTGTCGGATACCGGCGAGGTCAAGATCACCGATTTCGGCGTCTCCTACTCCACCAATCAGGAGCAGATCACCCAGGACGGCATGGTGGTCGGCACCGCGCAGTACATCTCCCCCGAGCAGGCGCAGGGGCAGCAGGCCACCCCGCAGTCGGACATCTACTCGCTGGGCGTGGTGGCCTACGAGGGGCTGTGCGGGCACCGTCCGTTCACCGGGGCTACGCCGGTCGACATCGCGGCCGCGCATGTGAACAACCCGGTGCCGCCGCTGCCCGACTCCGTGGACCTGCAACTGCGGCAGTTCGTCATGTCGATGCTGGAGAAGGACCCGCGGGACCGCCCCGCGGACGCACTGGTGGTCGCACGCACGATGACCCGCATCGAGCGGCGGCTGCTCGACCAGCAGACCGAGGCGGCGGAAACCATGACGTTGCCGCCGAACAGCCGCATCCCGCGACGGGTGTTCAGCGCCCCGCATGCGGCGGAAACCATCTTTCGCATGTCATCGACCACAGGCGCCTCGCCCGTGGCATCCATCATCAACAACTGGGCCGGCGGCCGTGACGCCGACGAGCCCGCACACCGGAGGGAACACGCATGAGCAGCATGATGCCCGACTCGCTGGCACAGGGGCGTTACCAGCTTGGTCAGTCCATCGGCCATGGGGGTATGGCCGAAGTCTATGTGGCGCTTGACACCCGCCTCGGTCGTACCGTGGCGGTCAAGGTCATGCGTGCCGATTTCGCCAACGACCAAATCTTCCTCTCCCGGTTCCGCCGTGAGGCGCATGCCGTGGCGCAGATGAACAACCCGAACATCGTGAGCATCTACGATTCGGGCGAGGAGGACATCCCCACCGCCAACGGCGGCACCGAGCGCGTGCCCTACCTGGTGATGGAGTACGTCAAGGGCCAGACGCTGCGCGACATCATCAAGGTCAACGGGGCGCTAAGCCAGCGCGACGCCGAACAGGTGATGCTCGGCGTGCTGAACGCGCTGGAGTATTCGCACCGCATGGGCGTGATCCACCGCGATATCAAGCCCGGCAACATCATGATCTCCGAGCAGGGCGTGGTCAAGGTCATGGACTTCGGCATCGCCCGCGCCCTGGACGATTCCGCCGCCACGATGACCAAGTCGCAGGGCGTGGTCGGCACCGCGCAGTACCTCTCCCCGGAGCAGGCGCGCGGCGAGACCGTGGATATGCGCTCCGACCTGTATTCCGCCGGTTGCGTGCTCTATGAGATGCTGACCGGCCGGCCGCCGTTCACCGGCGACTCCGCGGTGGCGATCGCCTACCAGCACGTCTCCGAGGTGGCGACTCCGCCGAGCGCCGTGGTGCCGGGCCTGCCGAAGATGTGGGATTCGATCTGCGCCAAGGCGATGGCCAAGGACCGCCAGAACCGGTATGCCACAGCGGCCGAGTTCAAGAACGACCTGCTGACCTTCATGAACGGCGGCGTGCCGGTGGCGGCCGCGTTCAACCCGCTGACCGATCTGACCAATATGAAGGCGCGCCGGCAGGCCGAGCAGGATGCGGCCACGGTGGCGCTCAACCCGACCGCCGAGGGGCAGGCCACGCAGGCGTTCAACCCGGTCACCGGCCAGTTCGAGCAGGTGACGCCGCAGACCGGCAAGACCCGGGCCGAGCAGCGCGCCGAGGCGGCCAAGGCCCGGCGCAAGCGCCAGATGATCATCGGCGGCGTGACTGCGGCGGCGGTGGCCGTAATCGCGATATTCTGCGTCTGGTGGTTCGCGCTGCGCACGCCGCCGGTCGAGATGGTCACGGTGCCCGAGCTGAGCGCCTCGCTGAACGAGACCGGCATCTGCCAAGCCATCGAGGACGCCGGGCTGGTCTGCAAGAAGGCCAAGGACACCAAATCCACGGAGAAGGAGGGCACGTTCACCCACGCCGATCCGGACAGCGGCACCTCGGTGCCCAAGGGGTCGACCGTGACCGTCTACTTCTCCGACGGCCCCGACTCCGCCGACGTGCCGGACGTGTCCAACCGCTCGCAGGACGAGGCTCGGCAGATGTTGGAGGACGCCGGGTTCAAGGTGGCGTCCGCCACGCGCACCGAGGACAGCCCCAAGGTCGAGCAGGACCGCGTCACGCGCACCGACCCGGCCGCGGGCACCAGCGCTGACGAGGGCACATTGGTCACGCTGTACATCTCCTCGGGCAACACCACCGTTCCGGACGGCCTGGTGGGCCAGACCGAGGACCAGGTGAGGTCGATCCTGACCGGCGACTACAACTTCAGCATCACGTTGCAGTCCGAGTATTCCGACACCATCGCCGCCGGCTCGGTGACCCGCGTCGATCCCGGCTCCGGCTCGACCGTGGAGCAGCGCGCCAACATCAACGTCTGGGTCTCGCTGGGCAAGGAGCAGGTCACTGTGCCGACCTTCGCCACCGACTCGGATACGCTGGCCTCGGTGCGCCAACAGCTCGAAGGGCTCGGGTTCACGGTGAGTGTGAACGGCCCGGACGACGACACCGCCATTGTGACCGAGGTGTCCTCGATGGGGCAGCAGATCGACAAGGGGTCCACGATCACCGTCACCACCAAGGCGTCATCGTCCACCGGCGACGATGACGACGACCCCGGCCACGGTCAGGGACAGGGACAGCCGTAACGGCGGCGCAGTAGCGGCGATACGTCGTTGCGGAATGCGTAGGGCCTCCCGCGTCACGCGCGCGGGAGGCCCTTAGTTTTGAGTGACAGGCCCGGCTTCACCCGTAACCCGTATCACATATACGACGCCCTATCTTCGATTACGCGCCATGCAACCGAACACGCCCGTTCATCCGGCTACACGGCCACGTAATTCGACATGTCGCGCAGGAACGGGATGTTCGCGGCCAGCCACGGGTATCCCCACTCCAGCAGCGCACCGGCCGCCGCGACCGCCAGCAGCAGCATCAACAGCCACCGAATCGGCATCACACCGGGCTGGTGCCGCAGCAGCCAGCCGTAGAAGCTGACGTCGGGACGCGGGCGGACCCCTTCGCGGATCTCGCGCAGCACCGGCCAGCGCCAGGCCACGGCCGCCGCGATGAACAGCACCACGTAGGCGATCAGCGCCGCGATCACCACCGGCCGCATCGACCCCAGCTGCTCGATGGGCGTCGGCTGCTCCGTGTTGACGAAACGCACGGCACCCGACTCGTCGGTGGTCGTCAGTTCGGCGGGCACGCCGTCGGAGACCTTGGCCCAGTAATCGAATTCACCGTAGCTGATCCACCGATGCGTGGCGGTGGTGTACTTCGGCTCGCAGGTGGTCAGCGTGATCATCCGCTTGGTGGGGGCGGCGCCGGGACTCTCCGGGTTCGCCGCAACGACCTCGGTGTGGTCCGGGGTCACGATCTCATACTCGGTGTAGTGGTACACGTACCAGTAATCCTGGGTGCGGATCACGATCGCATCGCCCGGCTGCAGTTTGTCGACGTCGCCCAGCGGTTGGCCGTAGCCGTTGCGATGGCCCGCCACGGCGAAGTTGCCGAGTTCCCCGGGCATCTGGCTGGTGGTGTAGTGCCCCATGCCATGCTTGTTCAGCTGTTCCAGCGTGGTGCCCTCCACGATGTTGCGCTCCCACTGGTCGCCGAAGCGGGGGATGTAGATCTGCGCGATCAGATCGCCCTCCGCGGCCTGCTCCGGCTGCACCGGCGGATCGCCTTCCTGCTTCGGGGCCACCTTGGTCTGTTCGCCGTCGGTGGCGGGGTTCTCCCACGCCACGGACTGCCGCGCCTCCACCTGCTCGTGCTCGGCCTGTACACCCGTCCACCACATCTGCCAGACGATGTACAACGCGCACACCGCCGCCAGCGTGAACAGGATCTCCATCAGTACGCCGAGCACATTCCAAACCACTCCGTGACGGCGCTTGCCGGCGACGGCCGCCGCCCCCCGATGTGATGCGTGTCTCATTGCTCAACTCCTTCGGTTTCCGTCGCTGTCGCATACTGCAGCGGCTGCAGCAGGGCGGCCGCCTCGTCAAATTGCAGGTCGTCCTTCGTCTCCACCTTCCAGCCCAACCCGAACGCGCCGACGTATTCGCGGTAGGTCCGCACCGCCTCCGACTCGTCCAGCGCCGCCAGCATCTTATCCACCGGGCCGATCGCCGACACCGTGTACGGCGGGGAGTACTGCTTGCCCTGCAACAGCAGCACGTTGCCGGAGCAGATCACCGCCGAGCTGAACAGCACGCGCTGGTCCTGGATCATCATCGATTCGGCGCCGCCCGCCCACAAGGCGTTGACCACGGCTTCGATATCCTGCTGGTGCACCACGTAATCGTTGATATTGGTGGCCGAGCCGGAACTGTCCACGACCGTTTCCCATAATGGCGAGTCATCGAGCGTCACCGTGACCCCCGGACCGTGCACGGCGGGCAGCGTGGTGCCGGAACCGGCCTCCTCGGAGCTGGAGGACGGGGTTCCCACCAGATCATTCAACGCGGTCAGGCGCGAGCTCAGATCGTCGACTTCGGCACGCAGCGCATCGGCCTGCTCCACACGCTGCTCAACCAAATCGGCGGTATCCGCCGTCACCAGCGTAGTCCGGTTCACCCGCAGGTTGGTCATCAATAGATAGCCGGTCAACGCCACCACAAGGAATACGGCCACTCCCCCGGCCCAAGACCGCCGGGCACCGTGTCTGCCCCCATGCCGTGCCATCTGTCCTCCAGCCCAAGGTTTTCGTGCGCCTGTTGGCCGCTTTCGAGTCTACCCACTATTATGACTTTTAGCCTATTGAATGGAGACTATGCTGATGGCTGACGAAGAGTTGCACGAAACCAACGCGCAAGACCGGGAAGACTGGCAGAACCAGGCCCAGACCACCGACGAAGCCGCCGAGACCACCGAGGCTCCGGCAGCGGACAGGACCGCCGCGGCCGAAGACGCGCCGGCGGACGAAACCGCTGACGAGGACGAGGACTACGGCATTCCGATGGACAAGGTGGAGGCCGTGCTCAACGCCACCGCCGACAAGGCTTCGCTGACCCCGCAGATGCAGCGGATGATGCAGCGTCAGGCGGAGAACACCCGCCGCGTGGAGGAGTCCATCAAGGGCACCAAGTCCAACCCGCGCTGGTTCGTGCCGCTGTTCTGCACGTTCATGATCATCGGCCTGGTCTGGGCCGTGGTCTACTACCTGACCGGCAACTACCCGATTCCGGGCATCGACGCGTGGAATCTGGCCATTGCGCTGGGCATCATCCTCATCGGATTCCTGATGACAATGTGGTGGCGCTAGGCGCCGTTATTCGCCCCGGTAGCCGGGGTGGTATTGTGAGGGTCGGTGTCCGAGGACACCGACCCTCACGCGTATTGCCGGAGTGTCTCAACCGGCTATTCCCGTCTCAGCTGAAGAATCCATGGCCGGAGGCGCGACCACGGTCCATCTGCCGTTGCGCGTCGATGTACGCCTGACGCAGCTCCGGGTCGCTTTCCTCCTGCGCGTGCTTATCCATCCGCCGACGCAGGCTGAACCCCCACGATACGGCGACGCATAGCACCACCACAACAATGACGATTACGATCTCCATCGCGCCCCCTCCCGAAGAACATTGCATACACACAGCCCGATACACGCTGCAGCTTCCACGCTACTACCGAAACAGCCCCGAGCACGGGCCACACCGCATCCAGGTCGCAAAATGTCCGCTATGTGAATCCAACTTCGTTAAGACATCCGAATCAAGGCAAGACAAGGTCTCGTTGTAAGCCGGCTGGGCCTGATTGGAGGCGCCGCTACCGTTGCGGTCCGGGCGGTGCCTCTGATTTCATGTGCATACGCAGTGAGGCACCACCCATCCTGAGGCGAGCCACACAGAAACCAGAAGAACCGATATATGTAGTGTTTTCACTCGATTGAGTATTTTTGCTCAATCATTGAGTATTTTACTCAACGACTGAGCAAAAATACTCACCTTGCCGCCAATAGGCGGACTGCGACAAACGACACCGGTGTAGTTTTCCACAATCTGTGGATATCCGTGTGGATAAGTTGGGGATAGTGTGGGTATAACCGGTGGATAATGCCCCAAGTTATCCACAAAGTTATACACAAATCCACCAATACCAACGGTCTCACCGTGTGGAGAAGTGTGGACAGAGTTATCCACAATCCACCATGTTCCGTTGTGTGCATGTGGGTGCAGTATGGCCACCAATAACCCGTGGCGGTGCGTCAGCCATTTCATCATGTACATGTGAGCGCCGCTCACGCTCACGTCTACAGTCGCGCGTCTATCAGCGTTCCGTCATGTACATGTGGATGCCGCGCATGCCGCCCACATGACGCCGATACAATACTTGTCGTGGAAATCAGCCAACAAACCCGTGAATTCATCCGCAGCCATCGCACGGACGATGTGCGGGATCTCGCGTTGCACGCCAAGCGCACACCGGATCTCGATCTGCCGTGGGCGCTGGATCAGATCGCGGGTTGGCAGACGGCCCGCACCAAACTGCCCCAATGGGCGGATACCGACGGCATCATCTACCCTCCCCACCTGTCGATGGAGCAATGTTCATCGGAGCCGACCGCCCGGTACAAAGCCGAACTGGCGACGCGGCTCATGGCGTCGGACGGAGCCCCCGCGCAGTCCGACATCGCAGCACATGCCCAGTCCGAACAATCCGACGACCCCCACGACACCACGGTATCCACGACGACCGCCGACACTGCCGCCCCCGACGTCGCCTCCGCCGCCCCACGTCGTGGCCGACTGATTGACCTGACCGGCGGGTTCGGCGTCGACTTCTCCGTCATGGCGCGGGACTTCGCCCAAGCCGTGTACGTGGAACGGCAACCGGATCTGTGCGCCATCGCCCGTCACAATCTTGATCTGCTGGAGTTGGGCGACGCGCAGGTCGTCAACGCCGACGCCGCCTCGTTCCTGGCGACGGCAGAGGACGCGGACATCATCGTCATCGACCCCGCAAGGAGGGATGAGCACGGCGGCCGCACATTCGCCATCGCCGACTGCACACCCGACATCCTGGGCATGCTAGACCTGTACACCGCCAAGGCCGGGCATGTGCTGGTCAAGCTCTCCCCGATGCTGGACTGGCACAAGGCCGTGGAGGATTGCCGGGGCACGGTGCAGGAGGTTCACATCGTTGCGGTGGCGAACGAATGCAAGGAGCTGCTACTGGTGCTGCGTGGGCGGCCAGATGCGGTGCCCGTCGAGGATGCGCCGGTGACGGTCCACTGCGTCAACATCACCGCACGGAGCACGGAGCGGTTCACGGTTGCGGCGGATGCGACCGGAGTGCACTCCGTCGGTACCTCCCGGCATTCGGACGGCGCTGCAACCGGCACAACGAATATCGAATCGGCCAATGACGGTGAAGCCCTCGCCGGTTCCGCGGATGGCGCTGCAACCGGTGTTACGGCTGGCGGAACGGTCGCGGAAGACAGTTCGACCACCGATGCGGATGGCGATCCGGTGAGCCACGCGGATGATGGGCTGCCGTTCCGGTATCTGTACGAGCCGAACGCGGCGATTATGAAGGCCGGATGCTTCGACGCCCTATCGTCGGCGTATGAATTGCCGCAACTGGCGACGAACAGTCACCTGTTCGTTTCGGATGCGCCGGTGGAAGGGTTCCCGGGGCGGGCGTTCCGGGTGACGGCGGTAATGACCATGGGCAAGAAGGACCTCAAGCGCGGACTGTCCGGGCTGACGCACGCCAACATCGCCACACGCAACTTCCCGATGTCGGTCAACCAATTGCGTAGCAAACTCAGGCTGCAGGACGGTGGCGACGCCTACCTGTTCGCCACCACCGACCGCAACGCGCGACGTATCATCATCCGCGCCACACACCTGTGATCAGCCGCGTCCGCCGAGCCGCCGGCTACTTCGTCGGCTGCATAACGTACGCAGCCAACCGTGACCGCCGCGCCGTCAACCGATTCCCGGCCCTCAACCTGCATGCGGCGAATCCCGCACCCGCAAGCCGGCGTCCCGCACCAGTATGATGCGGGACGCCAGGGTTCATCAGAACAGCCGGAGCATCCAGCCGATGGGGTTGCCCAGATCGCACAGCAGGATCACCACCACCATCAGCACGAACACAGCCGCGCCATACACCGCCGAACGGTAGGCCAGGCTCTTGCCGCGCAACGCATGCAGGCCGGAGACCAACAGCCAGGTGAACAGCGCTCCGACCAGGAAGCCGCCCAGATGCGCCTGCCAGGCCACGTTGCTGACCACCACCGGCATCAGGAAGTTGATGACCATCCACACCAGCATGGAGGTGATGTCCGCCCCCACACGGCGGTAGACGATCAGCACCGCCGCGAACAGGCCGAACAGCGCGCCGGAGGCGCCGTAGGCGGCCGTGAACCATCCGGCCTGGCCCGGGGCCAGCGCGCCCCACAGCATCATGCCCATGCCGCCGCCGATGCCGGAGAGCATGTACAGCGCCAGGAACGGCCAATGCCCCATCAGACGTTCCAGCATCGGGCCCACCGACCACAGCGTCAGCATGTTGAACAGGATATGCAGGATCGAGGTCGGCTGGTGCAGGAACATCGAGGTGATGAACGTCCATGGACGGCTCACGGCCAGCATCGGCTGGATCGCGCCGAAGTTCACCAGCGCGTTCAACGCGGACGGCGACACGATCGACAACAGCAGTTCGATCAGCCAGATGGCGATGCAGATGATCGCGATCGCCGCACAGAACACTGGTCCGCTGTCACGCCAATGGTAGCGGATCGCACGTTTGGAGAACATGTCGCGCAGGGTCGGCGACTCGGGAAACAGACTGAAACGACGGTATGCCATGGCATCCACTCTAGCGGGCGGTCGGATCACCATTTCACCGCGGCCACGCCGGCGCCGCATTGCGGAAATCCACCCAATCGTTACAAACCTCGCCGTATGATGGATAGCAGAGTTGGCTTGGATGAGCAGGCCACATGTACGGAAAGGAGGCCGCTATGGAGCGTAAGTCGTCCAGCGGTTGGAAGTTCTTCGCGTTGCTGTTCGTTGCATTGCTTGCCGCAGTCGTCGGCCTGTACATCTACAAGCAGCAGAATCCGGATTATGATCCGTGGGAGGAACCGTGGGAGAATAGCTCCTCGCCCGTTGATCTGGGCCTGGCCAAGGAAGCCGCCACCGAGACGCCGGCTGTCGAGGCCGAGGAAGCCGAAGCCGAGGAGACTCCGGAAGAGGCCTGATCGGGGTTCCACCCGCAATATGGACTTGATAAGGTCCGTCCCTTCACCGGGGCGGACCTTTTCGTTTCGTTCGGGACCGTCCAGCGGTAGGCCCTTCCGCGACGAAACACCCTTAGACCAGCGGCTTAAAGGGCGTGTTGTCGCACAGCCGCTACAACACGCCTATGAGGGTCTGCCGGGTATAGGTTGGGGCCCGCACCTGCTGGTGCGGGCCCCGTTTCGTTCAACACTCAGTCGGACACTTCGTCAGTCGGCGAGCGGGCCGGTGTGCCAGATGCGCTCGAGGTAATCCTCAATCGAGCGGTCCGAGCTGAAGTAGCCGGAGTTCGCCACGTTGATGAGGGCCTTGCGGTGCCATTCGAGCGGGGTGCGGTACAGGGCCTCGATGTCGGACTGGATGGCGGTGTAGGAGTCGAAGTCGGCCAGGGTCATGAAGTAGTCCTTGGTCAGCCAGTCGGCAACGAGCGGCGCGAAGGCGTTGCGGTCGCCGTTGGAGAAGGTGCCGTTGGAGATCATGTCGATGGCCTGCTTCAGGCGCGGGTTGGCCTCGTAGTAGGCGGCCGGACCGTAGCCCTTGGCGTAGAGCTCCTCCACCTCGTCCACGGTCATGCCGAAGAGGAAGAAGTTCTCGGCGCCGACGCGTTCGCGGATCTCCACGTTCGCGCCGTCGAGCGTGCCGACGGTCAGCGCGCCGTTGAGGGCGAACTTCATGTTGCCGGTGCCGGAGGCCTCCTTGCCGGCCTGCGAGATCTGCTCGTCCAGGTCGGTGGCCGGGATCAGGTGCTGGGCCAGACGCACGTTGTAGTTCCACGGGAAGAACACGTTGAGCTTGCCCTTGACGTCCGGATCGTTGTTGACCACGCGGGCCACGTTGTTGATCAGCTGGATCGTCAGCTTGGCCATGTAGTAGCCCGGGGCGGACTTGGCGCCGAAGATCACGGTGCGCGGCATGACGTCGTCGGCGGACATGTTGCCGTTCTTGATGTCCGCGTAGCGGGCGATCAGGGCCAGGATCTTCAGGCTCTGACGCTTGTACTCGTGCAGACGCTTGATCATGGAGTTGAACATGGTGTCCGGGTTCATGTCGAAGCCGTACTGACGCTTGGCGTAGTTGGCGAAGCTCACCTTGTTGGCATGCTTGACCTCGGCGAACTTCTTGACGAACTCGTCATCCTGCGCCAGCGGTTCGAGGCCCTTGAGCAGCTCCAGGTCGCTCAGCCACTTGTCGGTGCCCAGGCCTTCGGTGATCAGGTCGGACAGACGCGGGTTGGCCAGCTTGATGAAGCGGCGGGGGGTCACGCCGTTGGTCACGTTCGTGAACTTCTCGCCGTACAGGTCGGAGAAGTCCTTGAGCGTGATGTCCTTGAGCAGCTGCGAGTGCAGCTCGGCCACGCCGTTGACGTGCGAGCCGCCGGCCACAGCCAGGTAGGCCATGCGCACCTGCGGGTCGTCACCCTCGGTGACGATGCGCATGCGCTCGATCTTGGCCTTGTCGCGGGTCTTGCCGGCGATCTCGTTCAGGAAGTGGTCGTTGATCTGGTAGATGATCTCCAGATGACGCGGCAGCAGCTCGCCGATCAGGTTGGCCGGCCACACCTCAAGCGCCTCCGGCAGCAGCGTGTGGCAGGTGTAGTTGAACGTGCGGGTGGTGATGTCCCACGCGGTATCCCAGTCGTAGCCGTACTCGTCGATCAGCACGCGCATGAGCTCGGGGATGCCGATGACCGGGTGCGTGTCGTTGAGCTGGAAGGTGATCTTGTCCGGGAAGGTGGTCAGGTCCGGCTTGTCCTGGCCCGGGTAGAACACGCGGATCGCGTCGTGGATGGACGCGGACACGAAGAAGTACTGCTGCTGCAGGCGCAGGCGCTTGCCCTGCGGCGTGGAATCCTCCGGGTACAGGATCTTGGAGATGTTCTCGGCGTCGACCTGCGGGCGGACGGCGTTGAGATAGTCGGAACGGTTGAAGGTGAGCAGGTCGAACTCGTCGTAGCTCTTGGCGGTCCACAGGCGCAGCGTGTTCACACGGCCCGAGGCGTAGCCCGGCACCATGTAGTCGACCGGCACAGCGCGCACGCAGGTGGCCGGGTGCCACACGTGCTTGCCGTCCTCGTCGGCCACGTAGCCGCCGAAGTCCACGCGCTGCGAACGGTTGTAGTCCACATGGCCCCACGGCTCCTCGTTGGCCAGCCAGTACTCCGGGTTCTCGATCTGCTGGCCCTGCTCGTTGAAGGACTGCTTGAAGATGCCGTACTGGTACTGGATGCCGTAGCCGAATGCCGGCACGCCCAGCGAGGCCAGCGAGTCGATGAAGCAGGCGGCCAGACGGCCCAGGCCACCGTTGCCGAGCGCGGGCTCGTACTCGGCGTCGACGACGTCCTGGTAATCGAAGCCGAGCTGCTCGACGGCCTCGTCGAACTGCTCGGTCAGGCCTGCGTTGAGCAGCGCGTTGCGTAGCTGCTTGCCCATCAGGAACTCGGCGCTCAGGTAGCCGACGGCCTTGGTGTTGCCGTTGACCATGTCCTGCTGCGTCTTCATCCAGGAATCCATGAGATGACGGCGCACGGCGGTGGAGGCGGCGACGTACACGTCGGCCGGCGTGGCCTGCTCAACGGTCACGCCCTGCGTGTACTTGAGCTGCTCGCGGATCTCATCCGCGAACTCCGCAGTCGTGATGGGGGACTTCGGTGCGGTAATTTCAGTCATTATCTGACTCCCTCTGACGGATAATACTCCGAGAAACATTATGCCTTGAGTCAGCCCGCTCCGTCCTTCCGCAACATGAACGGCGCATGACATCTTGCATACGTTTTCATTCTTGAGCCTATCACGACCCCTACTGAAACTGGATGCCCCGGACAGCCTCCCGCCTATAATGTCCACTACGAGCCATAACTATTTGCCGAACGATGAGAAACATAGGGGAAGAGATGAGCGAAATCATCACTGTGGGCATCGTCGACAATGACGTGTTGGTACTTGAAGCGCTATCGCATCTCATCAGGCAATACCGATCCAGCATCCAGGTCATTTGGACGGCGACGACAACGAAACAGGCGATTGAATTCTGCGTACAACCGCGGTCTCGTCCGCAAGTTGTATTAACAGACATTCAGATGCCCGCCATATCCGGCATCGAGCTGGCACAGCAGCTAGCCCGACGATTCCCGCAAATTACTGTCATCGGCCTCACCGCGTTCACAATCGATCCCGATATCGAGCAGGCAGCGCCCATGCACATTCTGCCGAAAGATATTCCAATCCCCGTTCTACTTCGGTACATTGGCATCACAACCGGAAAAGATGCAGCAATCGAGAATTCACAGTCAGCTCCGGTCACGTGCCTACTATCCCGCACCGAAATAGTGATTCTGCAGCAGTATGCCCAGGGACGAACCACCAGCAGCATCGCGCATCTGTTAAATAACAGCGAGACCACCATCAAAACGCACATGAAACGAGCATTCGCCAAGCTAAAGGTACATAGTCGGACTGAAGCTGTCGCTGTCTGCAAAGATCAGGGATGGATCTGACCATGACGAGGTTCTCCGTACCGTCAAAACCACAGATCATCGCATCAGTATGCTGTCTCCTGATCTTTACCGCAGAGGTACTGGCCACCGAAGAATTCACTCGGTTGGAACTCGCATGCGCCATACTGTACGCGGTATTGTTGGTAGGGATGGCCATATCCCGCATTGCGGCACCCTGCGCGATGATGATACTAGCGTTATTCATTACGTTGACGCCCCAGATGGTATATGGTCCTTCTGTCCTATGGGGCACCTGGGTTGCAATCGTCTTTCTCTCGATGCGAACATCGCCGATAGTTTCCATCGTTTTGACGAGTTCGCTGACCATTGCCACGTTCGTATATCAAATCCTGCAACACGAGCCCATCACGGTGGGTGTGGTCTGCATGTCCGCAACATACCCATTCGCCTTACTGATAGGACTACTCGTACGCAAACAACATGAAATAGATCTCCTTAAGGTTTCTATCGCCGTGGCACAGGAGAAAGCAAAACAACAGCAGCGCAACAGTGCGTTGGTGAGGCTGCTGCACGATTCGGTGGCTTCATCCATGACCTACGCGTTGTTACTATGCCGGCAAGAACAGCGATGCTTGGAAACGCACAATGTCGAAAAATCGGCCAAGTTATTGCAACAACTTGATCAAACCTTGTTGCGTACACTGCGCGAAATACGTACGGGGGCTATCCGTTCTTTGATGGACGCTTCCTCGCAGACAGGTGTGCAATACGCCGGTGATTCCATTTCCGCACTGCATGACAGTCAAAGGCACCGTTTGTTCAGAATCGTTGATGAAGCTCAACAACGGCTGGAATCATTAGGATTCACCGGTTCGATTACCGTCGATGACGTGTACCTACTGCCGGCAAAGTATATTCCCCCCACATGCGACATTGTCCAAGAAATGGCGAACAATATCCTGAAGCATGGCAAGCCAGGCCCATTCTTGATTCGCTTATCATTCAACAACACCATGTTGCGTATCATTTCATCCAATATCGCCGGAAATGATGGCATGAAACCACACAGCATCGATCGTGCAACGGAAAACATGCGATATGGCTATTCTCTCATTAAGCAAACTGTGGAGACATTATCCGGCACGGTTGCCGTCAACGATGAAGATGACGAATGGACCGTGGTGGTCTCGATCCCCGTGCCGGATGATATGTCACCGATCACCGCATAGCCACTGTAAAGGCACTGGGCATGGCATACCTCTGCTAGTTATTCCCGAATCGGGAGTGCAATCAGTCACCGTCGGAGACACAGTACCCGTCAATGCCAGTGAAATACATACGATGCCGTATACCACTATGTTCACAGGCCTCATCAGCTGTGCACCAGCCAAGGCTCATTGGTCGGCAGTTTAGCATGTGCAGACACACGGTTGACGATGTCGCAGGGGGCCACAACATCATATCGCGTATACTCAAACTCATAGCCACGAGACCCGAGTTGCACCCATTGAGTTGTATTGGTGGTATTGGTCCATGACCATCCCTGTGTTTCAGAGACGGTAACAGACTCAGCGATATTCGCACTGATATTAATCTGAGCAAAACCCACAACTTCAGCGGAAAGACCACCAGTCACGGATGCTGTTACATTGCTGGTTTTCGCTCTGGTCACCGTATAGGTGACGCCTGGATCAAGCCAACTTTTCGGTAGGGAACCTGGCATGAACACCCTGGTCACATTAGTTGAATACTGATGCCGTCCCACTTCCGGACATGCTCGAGTCTCAACATCCTGCGCGTATGCAGGCAACGGCACCGATATCCCGACCACCGCTATAGCGGCAATCACTAGTCGTTTCCAATTTCTCATTGCGATTCCTTTCCCTCGTAGACTGTCACAATCAGTGACGTTTGTTTACCTGTTTCAACCAATACGGAATCTGCTTCAGGAAACTGCCCAACCGGCAATGAAACTACCGCACTCTCATCCGATACGCATGCTTCCAACATAATCAGTCGTCTGTCCTCGTCACCTCTGCTCAACGAAATCGAGACAGATTGCTCCGCGGACTGTTTGCACATGTACCCGATGTAATAAGTATGACTGTTGCCGGCTTCACCGGAAAAGGCTACGGTGCCGGATCCGGACAACGTTTCCGAGGCAAGATGCCGAACTAAGACGGGGCCATCGGGGGTACCGAAGTATTCATCGCGCATGTAGGTGTCTAACGCTTCGGTAGTAAATGATGGTGCAGGAACGATTTCCGCGTCGGAATTCCGCTGTCGACATGACCCAAACGACAATACTAATAACGACACCGCCGTCATTGTCAGCACTTTGCCCACAATATTCGCGCGCATGGCTATCCTTCCGACATGGGACTTCATTGTCCGGCTTCCAGAGATGCCTTTACATCCCATTTACACTATCGCGCTTTTCATGTCGGTTCACCATCACACGGTGTACCACAAATGGTCAGCCTCCCTGGTCATCAGCCCGAGAGACAATACTTGCCATGGCAGTGATACGGGAACAGGATCTGGACAAGGGACGGGCGGCGTTCGCCCAGTGGCGCGACGCAGCGGAGAGCATGCTCGACGATGCGGGGACGCAGGCATCAGCGACGGCGTTCCGGCTCGCATTGAAACCGAACCTGCCGCGCCCGGTATGGGCGATGGCGGTGCGCTATTCGCTGCACCTGCTGGAACGCAAGGCGCCCGGCCCCGGCGTGGAGGTGCGCGTGGCCCCGTGGGGCGCGATCAAGATCCTCGACGGCCCGGCCTCCGACCCGCATAACCTGACCCCGCCAGACGTCATCGAACTCGACCCGGAGGTATGGCTGCGCCTAGCCGCAGGCGTCACCACATGGGATGAGGAAAAGACGGCCGGACGCATCAGCGCCGTCGGCGAGCGCGACGACCTGAGCGACCTGCTGCCGCTGACGTAAGGGACGAGATACCGATTACTTGCCGGCGGCGGGCTTCGGCTTGAGCGCGCTCGGCATCGGCATCGGGATGGGGCGCGGCTTCGGCACGGCCTTCACCGCGGGCATCTCTCCGCTTGTGGCCTTGGCGGCGGCTTCGGCGGCCCACTTGGCGTACTCGTCCAGATCGTCGTCAACCGGTGCGGGGGGTTCCCCGTCGTACGCATCATCGGCATCGTCGTCCACATCATGGACGTACTGGACTTCCTCATGGGAGAACGGGTCGACCGAACCGGTGCCCGGCTCCTGCGCACTGAGCTCCTTGGCGAGCTCGTCGTAATCGGTGTCAGTGGTCAGATACTTGAGCTTTCGGGCTATCTTCTGCTGTTTTGCCTTCTGTCGTCCGCGGCCCATCTGACCCCCTGAGGATTACTGTGTGTTCAATTCATCACATTAGAGCGTACCACTAGTTTTCCCCTTTCGTTGTCGGCTCAGCCTTTTACGATGAAAAACAGCCGAAAACCGGACTATTGCAAGGGATGCGAAGATGACGAACGAGACAGTGGAACCCGAGATCACCGCGGCCGGCAATGAGGTGAGCGCCAGCTTCCTCGCCGCCAAGAAGCGTTCGGATGAGACGATGGCCGCGCTGGAGGCCAACCCGGGCAAGTTCACGATGCTGACCGGCGACCGCCCGACCGGACGCCTGCACCTGGGCCACTACTTCGGTTCGATCCGCGAGCGCGTGGCCATGCAGGAGCGCGGTGTGAACACGAACATTATCATCGCGGACTATCAGGTCATCACCGACCGCGACACCACCGAGCACATCGACGACAACGTGCTCAACCTGGTGCTTGACTACATGGCCGCCGGCATCGACCCGGCCAAGACCATGATCTTCACGCATTCCGCGGTGCCGGCCGAGAACCAGCTCATGCTGCCGTTCCTCTCGCTGGTCACCGAGGCGGAGCTGCACCGCAACCCGACCGTCAAGTCGGAGATGGAGGCCTCGGGCCACGCGCTGACCGGTCTGCTGCTGACCTACCCGGTGCATCAGGCGTGCGACATCCTGTTCTGCAAGGCCAACGTGGTGCCGATCGGTAAGGACAACCTGCCGCATGTGGAGATCACCCGCACCATCGCCCGCCGGTTCAACGAGCGTTACGCCAAGAAGCATCCGGTGTTCCCGGAGCCGGCCGCCATCCTGTCCGAGGCACCGGAGATCCCGGGGCTCGACGGCCGCAAGATGAGCAAGTCGTATGGCAATTCGATCATGCTGGGCGCCACCGCCGAGGAGACGGCCAAGCTGATCAAGAAGAGCCCGACCGATTCCGAACGCCGCATCACCTTCGACCCGATCAACCGTCCGCAGGTCTCCGCGCTGCTGACCACCGCGGGGCTGGTGACCGGCCGCGACCCGCAGGAAATCGCTGAGGAGATCGGCGATGCCGGCGCCGGAGCGCTGAAGAAGTACGTCACGGAGTCGGTGAACGAGTTCCTGGCCCCGCACCGTGAGCGCCGCGCCGAGCTGGCCAAGGATATGGACGCGATCCGCGACATCCTGCATGACGGCAACAAGCGCGCGAACGCAATCGCCGAGGAGACCCTTGACGAGGTGCGCGCCGCCATGGGCATGAAGTACTGATTTCCGTTTCTGTTCGGCTGCCGCGCCGTGCAGCCGAACAGAAACGCAACGTGACTGGTCGCCGCAACGTATCCGGTCGCCGCAACGTATCCGGTTGCGGCGACACCAGCTCTTGAGTCAGATAGCAACCTTCCACGCATCCAAGCCGCGAATACACTCGACGAGATATGTACCGTCATGGGGTTGAAATCCTAAAGTCGGCTATTCCGCCGTGCGGTATGTCTGGCGGCGGCTAGCCGGCTTGTCCGGGATTCCCAGTTCAAGTAGTCCCCGTTCCACCAACGGATATACATAACGGTTCATCGCATATGCGGTGCTGACGATGCCCAGATGCTCCGCAATCTGGCTTCGCGTACGCGGCTCACTGCAGAAGTCCAGCACGTCCCGCTGCCTGGGCTCCAGATCGGAGCGACGAACGTTGGACTGAGGGGATTCCTTGCCGTCTGCGTGGTCTTGGGCGTTCAGCCGCAGCGTCACACGGAATTCGCCACGACGATTTTCAAATTCCGGCTCAGGCATTCCCGCCTCAGCCACCAAGCGACGAACGGTAGGAATGCCGGAATACCGATTTTCGGTTTGCTTAAGCAGTTCCATCGCCGTCGCGATTACCGGATTCCTGGTATCCGGCTGCACTCGGCCAAGTTGATCGACAGTCAGCCGCCCATATAGACCTCCAGGATTGGTGATGACCAGACGGTCGGAGAACATTTGCACTTGTATAGGCATTCCTTGAGTATGGATGCTGTAATCTCTGTGGATCAGTGCATTTAATACCAATTCACGCACGGCCTCAATGGGATATTCCTCATGATCCACACGATTTCCGCTGACCGTATCGATGATTGTTTTGGTCCGCATATTGCGCCGAACAAAAGCAAGCGTTCCCTGGAGCTGTTCGGACAGCGTTCCCTCAATACGCATATTATCCACGAAACGCGCGCCCTCGACATCACCTTCTCCGGCCGTTGTACCGGGCAATCGTGTGGCAACAATCGAAACCTGAGGTAAGAACGCCTGTGGATACAATCCAAACAGCATCATTCCAGCCAATGTCGGGTGATTGTCCTTGACGATGCTCATCAATTCCAGCACCCGTTGCTGATCCATTCGAGCCAGATTCGGACGCCCATCCTTCAACGCAAGCGTATATCGCAACAGTTGATCGCTGTCGAGATCGGCGACTGTCGCCCGGTCAACGGCCCGCAATTCGTCCTCATATTTTCGACGAAACGCCTCGTAGCTATACACCTCGTACTCGGTCATAGGCTCATCGGCATCTCCAACCCGCACATATGACCCGTGATAACGCCCTCGTCCTTCATAGAAACACGGCCGATCGGCGATGTCCAATGCCGGTATCTCGGCACTCACCACATTTCGATCATCAATTCGGCATACGGTGAAGACTGCTCGCACTTTCGGGTGCATCTGATTACACTGCTCGACAACGTGCTTCATCAGATCCTGGACGTCGTAGACTCCCACCACTTCGTAATCACGACGTTCATCCACCCCGAACACAATGATGCCGCCGTCATCCTGATTGGAAAAGCTGGATAATGTGTCATACAGGCGAGTCGGACACCCCTGTGCCGCAGCTTTCAACTCAATGATCTGCAATTCCGCATGATGCAGCTGAATCTTCTTCACCAGCTGTATGAGCTCAGTTTCTAACACGGCTCCACCTCATTCCACATCATGCTGTCATCATGTGATATCAATGTTGAAAGATACCAATGATTGTAGAATCAAATCAACATTTTATCAAAATCAATGCATACAATTGAATCCAGTGAACAAATCTTATAACAAATCTTGTAAGATTGAAATAAAAGAATGAAGACTTTTACTTAAATCTTGCAAGAATATGTTCAATGATTGCATTCAATTAATGAATGATTGAATAAATGATTGAACATAGATGACCTTGTGGCGGCACGGGCGATGCCATACCGTCACAAGGTCTGATCTCGTTTTGTCGCGCGGAACGGGCGCCAGTATTCGCTCAGTAAATCCGCCGCGGCTGGTAGCCGGCCTCGCGCAGGGCGGCGAGGATGCGGTCGATGTGGTCGGGGCCGTTGGTCTCCACAGTGACGCCAAGCGCCACGGCGTTCGCGTAGACGCCGCTGGCCTTGAACTGGTCGTGGTCCAGGGCGATGACGTTCGCACGCTCCTGCGCCAGGATGGTGGCCACCTTGACGAGCTGGCCCGGGGTGTCCGGCAGCTCGACCTCGAAGTTCATGATGCGCCCGCGGGCGATCATGCCCTTCTGGATCACCGCGCCGATGGTGACGGTATCGATGTTGCCGCCGGAGATGATCGGCACGACCACATGCGGCCCGGGCGCGGAGGCGAACTTGCGCGAGCGCAGGTTCAGATGCTCCAGCGCCGCCAGGGACACCGCGCCCGCGGCCTCCACCACCAGCTTGTGCTTCTCCAGCATGAGCAGGATCATCTCGTTGATGTCGCGTTCGCTGACGGTGACCAGATCGTCCAGGAATTCGTTGAGCAGGGCGAAGGTCAGGTCGCCGGGACGCTTGACGGCCACGCCCTCGGCCGAGGTGACCACCTGATCGGCGGCCACCACGCGGCCGGCGGCCAGCGAGTTCTTGAACGCGGGCGAACCCTCCGGGATCGCACCGATCACCCGCACCTCGGGGCGGAACGTCTTGACGGCGAGCGCCACGCCGGCACCCAGCCCACCGCCGCCCAGCGGCACGACGATGTCGGTGACGTCCGGCACGTCGTCCAGGATCTCCATCGCAATCGTGCCCTGGCCGCACAGCACCTCATAGTCATCGAACGGCGGCACGTACACCATGCCCTGCTTCTCGCTCAGCTCGGCGGCGTAGGCGGCGGCCTCGTCGAACACGTCGCCGTGCAGCACCACGTCGGCACCGTAGGCCTTGGTGGCGTCGACCTTCAACGGCGGGGTGATCGTGGGCATCAGGATCGTGGCCTTCGCGCCGCGTTCGCGGGCGGCGTAGGCCACACCCTGGGCGTGGTTGCCGGCGGAGGCGGTGACGATGCCGCGGGCCAGCTCCTCTTCGCTCAGGGAGGCGATCTTGTTGTAGGCGCCGCGGATCTTGAACGATCCGGTGACCTGCAGGTTCTCGGGCTTGAGCAGTACCGTGTGGCCGGTCATCTCCGACAGGACCGGCGAAGGGATGATCTCCGTGTGCTTGGCCGTGCCGCTCAGGCGCTCGGCGGCGAGCTTCAGTTCGGCGGCGTGGTCGCGCTGCAATGCTTTGAGGACGTCTTTCTGTTCCATACACGGCATTGTAGGCGGGTGCGGCGAACCACGTCCGCCGACGTCCATTTTCGCCGTCGGGCGCATCCTCCGTTCAGCCGTGGAACTTGCGCCCCGCATATACGCCAAGCGGCACATACCCCCGCGGGTGGGGGTATGTGCCGCGACAGGCGATTACCGACGAGTTCGAAGTCGGCGGGGCCGCACCGGTCAGATACGGACGACGATGCCCTCCCACGGGGCCAACGTGCCGGCCGTGAGGGAGGCGACCGCGTGGGCGGCGTCGTAGCCGTCGCCGGCGGGCGCGTCGTAGGTGCCGATCACCACCGCATCGGCCGTGGGATCGGCCGGCAGCAGGGCGGCGGACTCGGCGGGCACGGCGGTCTCGTCGGAGGTCATGTTGACCATGACCAGCAGACGTTCGCCGCCGAGCGTGCGGGTGAACGCGTAGACCTGCTCGCTGTCGGCGTCGACCAGTTCCCAGTCGCCGGCGGCCACCACCGGGTCCTCATGCCGCAGCGCGATGAGTCGCCGGTAGAATGCGTACACGGAATCGGGGTCGTTGACCTCGGCGGCCGCATTGATCGCGTCATGGTTCGGGTTGACCGAGATCCACGGTTCGGCGGCGGCATCCGCATCCATGAAGCCGGCGTAGGCGGAATCGTCCCACTGCATCGGGGTGCGGGAGTTGTCGCGGCTGCGCTTGGCGAACGCGTCCATAATCGATTCGGCGGTCTGGACCTTGGCCTCCTCCACGCGCTGGCGGTAGGAGTTCAGGGTCTCCAGGTCGCGGTACTGGTCCAGACGCGTGAAATGCGCGTTGGTCATGCCCAGTTCCTCGCCCTGGTAGATGTACGGGGTGCCGCGGTGCATATGCAGCAGCAGGCCGATGGCCTTGGCGGAGCGCGGGGATTCGTCGCCCCAGCGGGAGGCCACGCGCGGCTGGTCGTGGTTGCAGAAGAACAGGCTCGTCCAGCCGGCCTCGCACACGGCGTGCTGCTGGTCGCCGAGCGTCTGCTTGAGCGCGGTGAGCTTGAGCGGCACGGGGTTCCACTTGGTGCCGTCGCAGTCCATGTCCATGTGGGTGAATACGAAGAGCATGTCGAGCTCGCCGTTCTTCGGGTCGGTGATCACGCCGTTGCGGACCGCGTCCACGCCCGGGGCCTCGCCCACGGTGATGAACCCGTCGCGTCCGGCGAACACCTCGCGGCGCATCTCCTGCAGGTACTCGTCCACACGCGGACCGTCGGAGCACCAGGGGAACGGCGACGAATAGCCCTCCTCGCCCACCGGATAGTCCTCGATCAGGGAACCGTCCTCGCCGGGCAGCTTGCCGTTGGCGTCGTAGGTCTTGGAGATCTGGGTGATGACGTCCATGCGGAAGCCGTCGATGCCGCGGTCCATCCACCAGTTCATCATGTCGTACACCGCACGGCGCACGTCCGGGTTCTCCCAGTTCAGATCCGGCTGCTTCTTGGAGTACTGGTGCAGGAAGTATTCGCCGCGCTGCTCGTCATACTGCCAGGCGGAGCCGCCGAAGTAGGAGCCCCAGCGGTTCGGTTCGGCGCCGGGCGTGCCGGGCTCGTGGCCCTCGCGGGCGGGACGCCAGATGTACCAGTCGGCGTGCGGGTCGTTCTTATCGCGCGAAGCCTGGAACCAGGCGTGCTCGTCGGAGGTGTGGTTGACCACCAGGTCCATGATGATCTTCAGTCCGCGCTTGTGGGCTTCGGCCAGCAGCTCGTCCATGTCGGCGAGCGTACCGAACATGGGGTCGATGTCCTGATAGTCGGCGATGTCGTAGCCGTTGTCGTCCTGCGGGGATTTGAACACCGGCGACAGCCACAGCACGTCCACGCCCAGGCCGGCCAGATAGTCCAGGCGCGAGGTGATGCCCTTGATGTCGCCCATGCCGTCGTTGTTCGAGTCCTGGAAGCTGCGCGGATAGATCTGGTAGACAACCGCGTTCGCCCACCAGGGGTTCGGGGTCGCGCCGTTCGTACGCACCGAATCGGGCAGTGCGGTACGCTGCGGAGTGGTCATAGGGTCCTTCCTTTCCTGCCAGCGGTTCCGCCACGAGCCCGCTGTGCCTGCCAATCTTGCGGCCGCCGCCGTGGATGGCGACGAACCGTTACGTCATCGATTTGATTCCTGCTGCATTGCCCCGGACGACCATCGTGTTGCATACGCTTACATTCCAGACGTCCGGTATCGCTCTCCCAGTATCCACCATCTTCAACAGGCCGTCAATCCCGCGTTTCCATACCATTTTCCGCAGAACAACGCCGTTTCGGCACGCATTGGAATCATGTAATCTCTGGTCATCGCACAGCCATTTTGAATACGCATACACTCCCTCCCGGCCGGCACCGGCCAGCAGGCCTGCACCAGCGACAGTTCGGTTGCTCTTCCGGTTTTGGTGTGTAGGGGTGGGTTATCGGAGGTGCGGTTGGATGGCCTGTCTGAAGCCTCCGGCGTGCAGGAGACTGCGGGTGACGTAGTTGCCCAGGTTGGTGAAGCCGAGGGCGATGCCCCTGAGCGTCTCGAGTCGGCCGTTGATGGCCTCGGTGGGCCCGTTCGCGTTGTTGTCCCAGTCGAAGAAGGCGAGGATGTCCCTCATGCGTTTCTTCATGGTGCGCCCCAGGACGGAGAGTTCGGGGCAGCCTTTGCAGGCGCCGTGCGCGAGGCGCAGCGGCCCGTTCGCCGGGTCCGCCAGGATCTCGTCGGCCTTTTCCCTCTGCCTGTCGGTGCGCGGCGATTCGGTCTTCAGCAGTATCCTCCCGCACCGGTAGAGCGAGTCGGACCGGGTGCCCCGCCGTCCGGCGGTCTCCCGCCGGAGCCGGCATCTGACCTTGGTGAGCTTCTGCCCGGCGAGCTGGACCACATGGAACGGGTCGAGGACCTCGGCCGCGCGGGGCGCCTGACGCGCGGCGACCCTCTTGTATCCGGCGAACGCGTCCATCGCCACGACCTGGACGTTGTCGCGGAACGATTCCGGCCGCGCGGCGAGCCAGTCGGCGAACGCCCTCCCGCTCCTGCCCTCGACCATGTCCAGGAGCCGGGTGTATTTCGGCCCCTACCCTCCACCTACACGCCAAAACCGGAAGAGCCAATAAAGGGGTGTTGGTGGGTTACCCCACCAACACCCCCATAGCCACCGGGCTGTCTACTTGACCGCGTCCTGCAATGATGGACGGCCTGCGGCCGACTCATCATTACCTCGCGCCCCTTGGTGGGGCGCTCGGCGCGGTCAACGGACAGCCCACTGGGCTGTCCGTTACTTGACCGCGCCCCTCATTACGCCACTGATGACCCACTTCTGGGCGAAGACGTACACGATGAGCACCGGGGCCATCGCCATCAGGTAGGAGGCGAACGCCATCGGATAGTTCGACGTGAACTGGCTCTGGAACACGTACTGCGCCAGCGGGATCGTCTGGTTGCCCTGATCGGTCAGCGTGATCAACGGCAGCAGGAAGTCGTTCCACGCCCACAGCACGGTCAGGATGGCGATCGTGGAGTTGATCGGGCCCATCAGCGGGAAGATGATGGTCCAGAAGATGCGCCAGGTGCTGGCGCCGTCCACGCGGGCGGCCTCCTCCAACGACACCGGGATCGAGCGGATGAAACCGATGGCGATGAACAGGTTGGTGCCCAGGCCCAGGATGGTGTACAGCAGCATCAGTCCGAGCTGGTTATCCAGATGCAACGAACCCATCTGGTGCGCGATCGGCAGCATGATGACGGTGAACGGCACGAACATCATGGCCAGGAAGAAGTAGTACAGGAAGCGGAAGAACCGCTTGTCCATGTTCCGGGCCACCGCATATGCCACGAACGTGTTCGTCAGCAGCGTCAGGCAGACGGCCACCACGGTGATGATCGCCGAGTTGAGCGCCGCCTTCGGATAGTTGATGTAGTTCCACGCATCGGCGAAGTTATGCCATTCCCAAGTGGTCGGCAGGCTGAACGTGCCGGCCTCGGCCGGCGTCTTCAGCGCGGTGACGATCGTGAAGTACAGCGGGATGAGGATGGTCAGCGAGAACACGGCCACGACCGCGGTCAGCCACCAGTTAATCTTATGATCCTTGCGGAACCCCTCGCTCTTGGTGTACCGCTTCGCCGCCTTGGGCGACTTCGTTGTGCTGGTCATCAGATCTGCTCCTTGCCGCTGAAGAACTTCAACTGGATGAATGCGAGGATGGCCAGGACGATGAAGAACGTCACGGCGTTGGCCATCTGGTAGGCGTACTCACCGTTGCCCAGGCCGTTCTGGAAGATGAGGTACGAGACCGTTTCGGTCTTGGAATCCGGACCGCCGCCGGTCAGGGCGATGACCTGGTCGAACATGCTCAGGGCATTCTTCAGGCTGAGCACCATGTTGATCGTGAAGAAGGGGCCAATCAGCGGGAACGTGATCTGCCAGAACCTCTGCCAGGCGTTCACGCCGTCGATGTCGGCCGCCTCATAGACCTCGGTGTCGATGGTCTGCAGGCCGGCCAGGTACAGCAGCGTGGAGTAGGCCACGCCCTGCCAGATCGACAGGAACGCGATCGGGAACCACGCCAGATCCGGGTTGGTCAGCAGCGACGTGGACAGCCAGTCGATGCCGAGCGCCTGACCGATCTCGGGGATCGGGACCATGAAGATGTACTTGAACACGTAGCCGATGACCAGCACGGCCAGCGTGTACGGCACGAAGAAGATCGCACGGAAGCCGTTCTTGAACGCGATCTTCGAGTTGAGCAGCACCGCCAGGAACAGGCCGAGGAAGTTCTGCCCGATGGTGATCACCACCGCCATCACGATGGTGAAGATGTACGCGTTGCCCACGCGGCTGTCGGAGAACATCGCGATGAAGTTCTTCAGACCGATGAAATCCCAGGTGCCGTATCCCTGCGAGTTGGTGAGCGAGTAGAACGCGCCCTGCAGGAACGGCCAGTACAGGAAGATCGCGACCAGGATCGCCGCGGGCACGGTCATCCAGTAGAACGCCGGATCGACCTTGCGGGTGGAGTACCGGCTGACCTTGTTCTTTGTTGCCTTTGCCATTGTTGTCTCCTACCTGAAGTTACGGGCCTGGACCTTGTCGTACTCGGTCTGCATCGAGTTGAGGAACTGGTCGACGTTGCCGGTGTTCACCAGCGTCTGCAGGAAGCCGGCGATGTTGATCGACGAGGACATGTAGTGGTCGCAGAAGTCGGTGATCCGGTTCTCCTCGAAGAACGGCAGCACGGTCTCCAGCGCCGGTTCGCCCACGTAGGTCTCCTTGAGCGGGCCGAATGCGGACTGCGCGTCGCAGTAGTCCTCGAGCGTCTTCTCCTCCATCAGGAAGTCCACGAACTCGCGGGCCTCGTCGTAATGGTCGGTGTGCGCGCCGATGGTCAGCATCACGTCGTCGCCGGCGGTCAGCTTCTGCTCGTCCGCGTCGTCGGTGGCCGGCATCTGCGCGAAGACCAGCTCCATATCCGGGTTGATCAGTCGCACCTGCGGGATGGCGTAGGTGCCCAGCGGCAGGGTGGCCGCCTTGCCGTTGGCGAAGTCCTGCGTGGCCTGCTGGTAGGTGACCGAAGGATTGGTCTGCGTGTAGTTCTGGAAGATCTCGACGAGCTTCTCGCTCACCGGCCGCCACAGGTCACCGAAGGTCTTGGTACCGTCCTTGATGTTCTGGTATTCGCTCTCCGGCACCAGCGTGGAGTTCAGCGACGACAGCGGCGCCTGCAGGGTCCATGCCTCGGCCATCGACGCCTCCACCGGGGTGATGCCGGCGTCCTTGAACGTCTGGAGCGCGTCCAGATACTCCGACCAGGTGGTGGGGGGTTGTACGGGTCCAGACCGACCGACTCCCACAGCTCCACGTTGATGATGTATCCGGAGGCGTTGCCCGCGTACGGGATCGCGTACAGGCGCTTGCCGTCCGGGTCGTCGGTCTGCACGAGGTTCTTGGCGATCTCGACCATGCCCTCGTTCAGCTCGTCGACGATCGGATCGTCGGTGAAGTCGTGGAACACACCGGCTTCGGCCAACAGGCCGTAGTTGATGTCGCCGTTGATGGTGATCACGTCCGGCTCGCGGTCCTTGACCAGACGGGTGCGCAGATCGGTGACCGCGTTCGGGGAGTTGTTCACCGTGATCTTGATATTTGGATGCGTCTCCTCGAATTCGCGCGCCTTCTGCGTGAACCAGTCGCTGGCTTCGGTCTTGTACTGGAAGAAATCAATCGTCACCGTGCCAGCATCAGCCGCACCACATCCCGCAAGGGATGCACCCAACGCGACCGCAACGGCGGCTCCGGCGAGGCGACGCGGCCAGCGCGATGCCGGGTGTTGCCGTCCCGGCTCCGCGGCGGACCACCGCATCGTACGGAAAACAGGTTGCATTATCGACTCCTTTATCCTCATGTCCCGGCCAGGGCATCGTTACCCTGTCCCGTGTTCAACGGTGCCACCCCGGCTTTTTTATTCCCAGTCTTGGCGTGCCCACCACCAATCCGCAACAAAATGGACCGCCATTTCTTTCAGTCGGAAAGAAAATACCTATACTGGTAATCAGCACACACGTCAGGGAGATGTATGGACACCAACCTCAGCCGCACAGACCGAACCGACCTCCACGTCATGGAGTTCCCCCACTGGTTCCACCGGTCGGACCACACCCACCGCGTCGCCGCCGCCATCCTCAAGCACGGGCCGATCGCCCGGACCACGCTGGCGCAGGACCTGGGGCTGTCCCAAGGCGCACTGTCGCGCATCACCAGCGACCTGATCTACGACGGCGTCGTCGAGGAGTCCTCCACGGAACCCGACGGAGCCGCCGAGCCACGCGAGCGGCGCGGCAGGCCGCAGACCGCGCTGCGCATCCGGCAGAGCGCGCGCACATTCGTCGGCGTCAAGATCAACGCGTACCTGGCCACCGCGGTCGCCATCGACGCACGCAGCACCATCGTCTCCCGCCCGCACAGTCAAGCGATCACGGAACAGACACCCGACGTCCTGGCTCATACCGTCGCCGAACTGGTGGCCGCATGCACGGCTGATCTGACGGATGCGCACCTGCCGGCGCCGACGGCCATCGGCATCGCCGTCGGCGGCCATGTCGTCGACGACACCATCGTGACCTTCGCGCCGTTCCTGCACTGGGAAGGGCGGATACCGTTCGCCGCACTCGTCGAGCAGGCGACCGGGCTGCCCACGCGCCTGTACAACGACATCGACTCGCTGCTCGTCGACGCCTGCTGGTTCGGCGGCGGCGTGGGGTATGACAACTTCGCGATTCTCACCATCGGGACCGGCATCGGCTATTCGCTGGCCTTCCACGGCACGCCGATCAACTACCCCGACAAGACATACGGTCTGGCCGGACATATCCTGATCGACCCGGACGGCCCCCGCTGCGTGTCGGGGCACCGCGGCTGCGCGCAATGCCTGACCAGCGACTCCATTGCGGAGGAATACTCGCAGATGATCGGAAAGGCCGTCACCTTCGACGACTTCAGGCGCGATGCCCGGGCGGGACGGGCGCTGGCCACCAGACTGGTGAACCGCACCTGTTTCCGGCTGGGCACGCTGATCGCCGCCATCGCCAACCTGGCCATGCCGGACAAGGTGATGATCGCCGGCGAGTCCGCGTTCATCGCCCGGCTGGGCACCGACGCCATCCGCGACGGCATCAACAACTACCGGCACAACCAGAGCGCCCCGGTGATCTTCGAGATCATCGACCACGATTGGGCGCTCTGGGCCAAGGCGGCGGCCAGCCGCGTCCTCATCCGCTACATCGAACGCTGACGCGGTCGCCAAGACCGCGAAGGCATCCCGCGTAGGCCGCGTCACTGCCTCACGGCGGTGAACAGCACAGCCTGCGCGGGCTGAGCCGTCAAGCGGGGAGCCCAGTGGGCTCCCCGTAGGCGAAGTGAGCGGTCACCAAGACCGCGAAGGCATCCTGCGCGGGCCGTGTTCACTGCTTCACGGCAGTGAACAACACGGCCTGCGCAGGATGCAGGGACGGCGGGCGGATGCCGTAGGTCTGCAGCACGCGGCCGGTCAGGCACACGCCGTCGTCGTTCCACCAGCCGAGCGGCGACTGGCCATTGGTGATGTCGAGACTCTGCCCATCGGTGACATTGAGCTTCAACTCACGGTTCATGTCCAGCGGCGTCACCCGGTACACCGCATCCGGGTCCAAACCGGGCAGACGCACCGGAGCGGCCGGATAGGTCTGCGATGTGGTCAGCTGGGTGAACCGGTACACGGCGCGGGCCTTGTCGGCGCTGACCACGCCGTCCAGACGGACCGCGGGATCGCCCTCGTCGCCATGCACCACCGTGCCGGTGGCGAAATCGGCGCGATGGCGCTTGTACTCGGCCACCCACACGCCCAGCTTGTCCAGGTCGGCCTGCGGCTCCTTCAGCAGGTTCCACTCGATGCCCATATGCCCGAAGAACGCCATGGCCATGCGCATCTCCTGGCTCGTGCTGCGATGCGTGGAATGCGCGGGGCTGGCGCCCACATGCTCGCCGATCATCTCCGGCGGCACCAGCAGCGACGTGTAGCGCTGGATGTCGGCGCGCTCCACCGGGTCCACGCAGTCGGAGGCCCAGATGCGGTCCGCCACCTCCAGGATGCCCAGGTCCACACGGCCGCCGCCCGACGAGCAGCTCTCGATCTCCAGACCGGGGTGCGCGGCCTTCAGATCACGGAAGATGCGGTAGACGGCCAACGTCTGCTCGTGCACGGCGGGACGCGCGTTCTCCGGCGAGAACGCCTCGGTGACCAGCTTGTTGTGGTCCCACTTGATATAGTCGATGCCCAATTCTTCAACCAGCTTGTCCATGCAGCCATACACGTAGTCGTAGGCCTCCGGGTTGGTCAGATCGACGACCTGCTGGCAACGGCCCTGCATCGGCAGGCGGTTGGCCGTGGGCTTGAGCACCCAATCCGGATGGTTGCGGAACATCTCGGAATCCGGATTCACCATCTCCGGCTCGAACCACAGGCCGAACTGCATGCCCTTGCCATGCACGTAATCGGCGAGCGCCTTGAGGCTATTCGGGCCTTCCGGCCACACCTCCTGGGCGATCTGCCAGTCGCCCAGGCCGGAGGTGTCGTCGCGACGGGAGCCGAACCAGCCGTCGTCCACCACGAAACGCTCCACGCCGCTGTCGGCGGCCTTGTCGGCGAGCGCGACCAGCGTGTCATAGTTCTGGTCGAAGTACACGGCCTCCCAGGTGTTGAGGATCACCGGACGCGGCTTGATGGCCATCTCGGGATGGCAGGAGCGCACATACCGGTGGAAGCGGGAGGCGACCTCGTTCAGGCCGTCGCCGTACGCGCCATACACCCACGGCGTCTCGTATGCGCCGTCGTGGGGCAACGTCACTTCGCCGCCGAACAGGATCTCCCCGCCGCCGATCACGGGCTGCGTATAGGGCAGACGTTCGGCGGACAGCAGGCTGTTGCCGCTCCATGCCACGTGCGTGGAATACACCTCACCGTGTTCGAATCCGAATCCGGGGGCGCCCACTGTCAGCAGCAGCGAGGCGTCGAAGTCGGGGCGGCCGGCCACATAGGTGCGCTGGAACCGGCCGATGGTCAGCGGCTGGCGCTGCGGGGAGCGCTCGCGCAGGTGGTGGCCGGTGGTGGTCAGGATCTCGGTGGCCCAGCCGGGGACGGCGAAGCCGAGTTCGACCTTGCCGATTTCCAGTTCGCCGTAGGCCAGGTTGCGGATGGCGGCACGCTGGCGGAGCAGACCGGAGGGGTCGAGCTCCATCGTCCAGGTCAAGGCCACCTGCTGTTCGGCGTCCTCGGCGGTCACAGTGACGGCGGGGCGATCGCCTTCGGTCAATGTGGTGTCGGTCACGGTGAACCGGCAGAACACCTCCACGCCGTCGCGGCGCAGCGCCAGGCGCGGTTCGCCGATCCAAGCCTCCGCCTGAGTCGGCAGCACGCTCGGCCACGGCGTGTAATCGAGCGCGCCGGACACGCGCTGGGGGCGCAGGGCGTCGGCGGCGTCCACGACCGTTTCAGGGTGAGTCATGGGGCGGCCCCAGTACACAAGCCGCGGCAGTTCCCCTTCGGGGAACGCCAACGCGAACGCCACGCCGGCTTCGGGCTGCTCCGCATACACCGCAACCACGGCGTCGGATTCATTGGACAATGCAACAATGCGCGCCATTGCACCACTCCTTCATGGGTTGGATCGGTTGGTCGATGGTTCCGATGGTAGAGCGAACGGCTTTATTTGACCGGCAACGGAGTGTTCTGAGTTTTGGAAAAAAATACGGGTTCGCACTACCTCGGACTACAACCACCGCAGTGGCGGATTTTCAACCCTCACCACCCGATGCCGCAGGGTGGTGCGAATCCGTCTCAGCGACGCGACGCAAAAAACTCCCTCAGGAGGGCCGCGCACTCCCCTTCCCGGACACCGCCGATGACCTCGGGGCTATGGCCGATGTGCGGATCTCGCGGGATGTCCCACACCGAGCCGCAGGCGCCCAGCTTGGCGTCCCACGCGCCGAACACGATGCGCCCGATATGCGTCTGCAGGCAGGCGCCCGCGCACATCGGACACGGCTCCAGCGTCACGACCAGCGTGCAATCGGCCAGATTCCATGCCCGACGGGTTTCGGCTGCGGCCTGCCGCATCGCCAGCACTTCGGCGTGGGCCAACGGATCGCCGTTGTCCTCGCGCCGGTTCCGCCCCTCGCCGATCACGCGGCCCTCGGCGTCGAGCACCACGGCGCCCACCGGCACATCGCCCTCGGCCGCGGCCTGCTGCGCAAGCGCCAATGCGCGCCCCATCGCCTCGTCGTTCGTCATGCTGTCCAGTCTAACGGCCGGACGGCGTGCCTCCCACAACGGAGAACCGCACCGAGTGGACAAGCACCAGACACAGCCGGGCACCGTCACCGGCCACAGCTACACCCATCCGCACAGGCATCGCCCCACGCAATCGGTGGGTTTTCCTACCATAAGGAATGAGCGGCGTTCGCGCCTGGCCACAGCCCATCCGGCCACCGCCGCGCAGAGAGGAGCACCATGGATACATTCACCCTGATTCTCTGTGTGTTGGCCGCGGTGGTGCTCTCCTCGTTCCTGAGCCGGTTCCTGCCGAAGATCTCGACGCCGCTGGTGCAGATCGCACTCGGCATGCTGGCCACCTACCTGCCGTTCTTCCCCGACACCGAACTCGACCCCGAGCTGTTCATGGTGTTGTTCATCGCGCCCCTGTTGTATCTGGAGGCGCATGAGATCGACAAGTCGGCGTTGTTCAAGTCGTTGAAGATCTCGCTGTCGCTGGCCATCGGATTGGCGATCGCCACCATGGTGGCCGTGGGATTCACCGTGCACACGTTCTGGCCGGCGATTCCGCTGGCCGCGGCGTTCGCGCTCGGCGCCGCGCTGGGGCCGACCGATGCGGTGGCGGTCAGTTCGCTGGGCAAGGAGGCGGCGCTGACCCAACGCCAGCTCAGCGTGCTCAAGGGCGAATCGTTGTTCAACGACGCCTCCGGCATTGTGGGCTTCCAGTTCTCGATCCTGGCCGCGGTGACCGGCGTCTTCTCGTTCGGCGAGGCCGCCGGCGAATTCGCGGTCTCGTTCATCGGCGGCACGCTGTTCGGTCTGGCCGTCGGCCTTGTGGTCAACTGGCTGTTCGAGACGATCCGCTCGCTGGGTTGGGAGACCACGACCACGCGCATCCTGATGGAGCTGTTCCTGCCGTTCCTGCTGTATCTGGCGGCGGAGGACATCGCCCACGTCTCCGGGATCCTGGCGGTGGTGGCCTGCGGGCTGCTGGTCCGGTTCGACCACACCGGCATCGGTCCGAACGTGGCGCGCACCAACATCGTCTCCTCCAGCGTGTGGGCGGTGCTCTCGTTCAGCCTGAACGGCGCGGTGTTCATCCTGCTGGGCATGCTGCTGCCGGATGCGATGAGCCGCAGCTGGGAGGATCCGGGGGTCAGCAATCCGATGCTGATCTCGGTGATTCTGCTGGTGGCGCTGGTGGTGATCGCGATGCGCTTCCTATGGGTGGCGGCGGTGCTGCGCGTCACCAAGGACCAGCGCACCGGCAGGCGCCGGCGCATGACGCCCGAACGGTGGCGTTCCGCCGCCGTGATGACGTTCGGCGGCCCGAAGGGCACGATCACGCTGTCCCTGATGCTGACCATCCCGTTCTTCACGGCGGCCGGCGACCTGTTCCCGATGCGCGACGAGCTGATCTTCATCGCCTCCGGCGTCATCATCGTCACGCTGCTGCTGGCGAACTTCCTGCTGCCGCTTATCGCACCGAACCGTGGCACGGACGATTCGCACGAGATCACCGAGATCACCATCGACGTGCTGCGGCGCACCGTGGAGGAGCTGACCCAGCGCATCACCCCGGAGAACCGACGCGCGGTGCTGATGGTCATCGACTCGTACACCAAACGCATCACCCGGCTCAAGCAGCGCATCGGCGGCGTGGATCCACACGGCTTCGAGCAGCTGCAGATCGACGCACTGTACTGGGAGAAGGACTTCATCAAGGAGCGACTGGCCGCGCTGCGGGCGCAGCCCTCCCCCGACGACCACGAGCGGGATCTGGGCATCGAGGCCTGCGAGCGCATGCTCGATCAGATCATGGACACCCTGCGTCATGCGGCCGACCACGATTCCTCGGGGCACGCGGTCTCCCAGATTCGTGGACGCGTGCGCGCCCTGCAGCGCCGCACGCAGGCGCTCACCCGCCGCGTCATCAGCAAGATCCAGCGCACCACGCCGTTGCTCAGCGAGGATGAGGTGACCGAGCGCGTACGCGCGCTGCAGGTCGAAGCCATCGAGCACGTCATCAATCGCCTGTACGACGAGATCCGCGGCACCCGGTACAGCACCGAGCACTGCTCGCTGCTGCTGCTCGACTACCGGCGCGCGGAGGCCACGCTCCGGGCGCGTCCGAACGTCGGCGCCGGCGCGGCCGCGTTCACGATGGCCGATGATGTCAAACGCGAGAGCTACGGCATCGAGATGGGCATCATCCAGGACATGTTCGAGGCGGGCGACATCACGCGCGCGCAGGCCCGCGCACTGCGCCGCAACGTGTACGTGATGAGCGTGGACGCCGACGCCAGCCTCTGAGCGGCGTCACATCATGCCGGAGGCGATGTCGTGCATGACCAGCCACTGGCGGATGTCGGCCAGCTCCTCCAGATTCACCGCATGGTCCAAGCCCCGGTAGCACTGGGACGTCAGCCACGTATGCTCCTCCAGCCAGGCCGCCGTGGCGTGCAGCTCACTGCGGGGGATGATCCCGTCGCGGGCGCCGTACCCGTAGAACATCGGCGTCTCCCGCTCGGCCAAGCGATCGTCCGCCGGCGCGGTGCCGGCCACGATGCCGGGTGCGAGGAATCCGGACAAGCTGATCGCGGCACGGTAGCGTTCCGGATGCACGCGCAGCAGGTGAATCGCCAGCAGACCGCCCTGCGAGAACCCGAGCGGCACCACATCGCGATCGTCGGCAACGTTCGCCGCCACCCACGCATCGATTGCGGCCGCCGCCGCGTATGCGTCGTAATCGAGATCGTCGCCGGACGGCACGCAGTCATGGAACCACGAGTACGCGCCCGAGCCGAACCCGAACTCCCCCATGCTGACCCCGGACAGCTGCAATGGCGCCCGCAGCGACGCGAAGTCGTTGTACGGGGCGATATGCCGCATCAGGTCGGCCAGGTCCTCCTCGTTGGAGCCCCAACCGTGCAGGCACAGGAACATCGGACGGCGGGGCGCCGCGTTGCCTCCGCCGCGGGACCATACCACGTCGGTCACCGTCAACGGCTCGCCGAACCGGCCCGGTACGACGGTGGATTCACGCCCGATCAAAGGCTGCTGCTCATGCTCGCTCATACCCACACTATATCCCGCCCTCGTTTCATTCACCCCCTCCGGGCTCGGTTACGGATGGTCGGATAAGAAAGAACCCCGGTGGGGTTGACCACCGGGGCGAGAAAGGAGAGAGAAGAAGAAAGGGTTCAATTGTCGGGAACTGCTGCGGCTCCTGGCCAGCCGTTGTGCTGACAGTTATTATGTAACCACCCGATGCTGGGCACATGTCTGAGGTTTTCTGATAAGTTCCTGAGAATTCTGGACGTCAGATGAACATTACCGGACAAAGGCATGACGAACCGCGCTGTAACACAGGTCATCTGTCCCAAGGGCGTTGCCCGTCACGATGCCATCTCGCCCATCTAGGCGGCGTTTGCGTCTGCGGGACGCTAGACTGGTGAGCAGAGAACACGTTACATTGCCCGACCGCGCGACCGGATGGATGCGCGGCAATGCAAAGGAGACCCCGATGCTGCTGTCCGATCGCGACATTCTGGCCGCTCAGGCCGATGGTCATATCTCGCTGGACCCGTGGACACCCGAGATGGTCCAGCCCGCGTCGATCGATGTGCGGCTCGACCGCTTCTTCCGTCTGTTCAACAACCACGCCTACACCTACGTGGATCCGGCGGAGAATCAGGGGGCGCTGACCGAGCAGTTCGAAGTGGCTTCGGATGAACCGTGGATCCTGCACCCCGGCGAATTCGCGCTGGGCTCCACCTGGGAGTACGTCAAGCTGGACGACACGATCGCCGCCCGCCTGGAAGGCAAGAGCTCGCTGGGGCGTCTGGGCATCCTGACGCATTCGACGGCCGGGTTCATCGATCCGGGATTCGAGGGACACATCACGTTGGAGCTCTCGAACGTGAGCACGTTGCCGGTGAAGCTGTGGCCGGGCATGAAGATCGGCCAGATGTGCTTCTTCCAGCTGTCCTCGCCGGCCGAGCACCCGTACGGTTCCAAGGAGACCGGCTCGCACTACCAGGGCCAGCGCGGCCCCACCCCGAGCCGTTCCTACGTGAACTTCTACAAGGCCGACATCACCGACTGAGCGTGGCACCGGCGCTGTTGCGCTACAACAACAAATAGGCCAGTTAGCTACCCTATGGCAAGGCGCCCGCCCCGATGATCGGGACGGGCGCCTTAGCGTTTCGGATCAGACCATCAGGCCGTCAGGCCTGGGCTGGGCGGGAAGCCAGGCTCAGTGGCTCAGCTCCTTGCCGCGCGCCTTGTCGATGGCGCGCATGATGGCCTTGTAGATCTCGGACGCGATGAGCACGAACGCGGCCAGGCAGATGCACTCGACCCAGGCCAGCGGGCTCAGCGGCGTGGTGCCGAACGGGCCGTTGAGGAACGGCACGTAGATCACCAGCAGCTGCAGCACGACGGACAGGCCGATCGCACCCCACAGCCACTTGTTCGAGAACAGGCCGACGAACGCGGACTGACGCGACGAACGCGAGGCGATCGCGTTGAACAGCTGGGCGAACACGAGGATCGTGAAGCCCATCGTGCGGGCCTCGGTCAGCTGGGCCTCGTGGCCGAGCGCGTCCACGGAGCGGTCGGTGAACAGGCCGCCGGCCAGGTGCATGTCCATGCCGATCAGCGTGACGACGGCCATGATGATGCCGATGAACGCGATGTCGATCCACATGTCCTTATCGATCACGTGGTCGGTGAGCTTGCGCGGCTTGCGGTTCATGACGTCCTCGGTCTGCGGGTCGACGCCCATGGCCAGGGCCGGGGCGGCGTCGGTCAGCAGGTTGATCCACAGCAGCTGCGTGGCGAGCAGCGGCAGGGTCACGCCGGTGGACTCGGGCTGGGTGATGCCCAGCACGCCGGCCAGCATGACGCCGCCGAACACGGTGAACACCTCACCGACGTTGGAGCTCAGCAGGTAGCGCAGGAACTTGCGGATGTTGTCGAAGATGCCGCGGCCTTCGCGCACGGCGGCCACGATGGTGGAGAAGTTGTCGTCCGCCAGGATCATCTTGGCGGATTCCTTCGTGACCTCGGTGCCGGTGATGCCCATGGCCACGCCGATGTCGGCGGTCTTGACGGCCGGGGCGTCGTTGACGCCGTCGCCGGTCATGGCGGCGATGTTGCCCTGACGCTGCAGCGAGGACACGATCTTGAGCTTGTGCTCCGGGGCCACGCGGGCGTAGACGGAGACCTCGGAGGTGGCCTTGTCGAACTCCTCGTCGGTGGTCAGCGCGTCCAGCTGGTCGCCGGTCAGCGCCTTGCCGTCCTTGGCGATGATGCCGAGGTCGGAGGCGATGCGGGCGGCGGTCAGCGGGTGGTCGCCGGTGATCATGACGGTGCGGATGCCGGCGCGGCGGGCCTCGGCCACGGAGTCGCGCACCTCGGTGCGCGGCGGGTCGATGATGCCGACCATGCCGGTCCAGATCAGGTCGTTCTCGATGACGTCGCTCTGTTCGGCGATGTCGGAGACCTCACCGGCGGCGTTGGCGCGGATGCCCGGCACGGCGGCCAGCGACGCGGTCTCAAGCGGGCGGTAGGCCTCGCCGAGGGTACGGTAGGCCTCGCCGGACAGGCGCTCGACGTCGGCCAGGATGTCCTGGCGGTCGCCGTCGGTGAGCGGACGGACCTGGTTGCCGACCGCGATGCGCGAGCAGAAGCTCAGCAGCACGTCCGGGGCGCCCTTGGCGAACACGGTCAGGTTGCCGCCCTCGGTGTTGTCCTTGGCGATGATCGACATGCGCTTGCGCTCGGAGGTGAACGGCACCTCCGCCACGCGGGTGAAGCGCTTGGTGGCCTTGTCGGCCTTGGTCTTGCGGGCCGCGACGATCAGCGACACCTCGGTCGGATCGCCGACGATCTCCCACTTGCCGTTGTTCTCGCGCAGGTCGCCGTCGTTCGCCAGCGTGCCGGCGACAAGCGTCGACAGCACCTCGGCGCGCACGGCCTCGCTGACGTCGGAACCGTCCACGCCGACCATCTGGCCGACCGGCGCGTAGCCGGTGCCGGTGATCGAGACCTCGCCGGACGGGGTGACGACGCGCTCGACGGTCATCTCGTTACGGGTCAGCGTACCGGTCTTGTCGGAGCAGATCACGGAGGCGGAGCCCAGCGTCTCCACGGAGCTGAGCTTCTTGACGATGGCGTGGTGCTTGGCCATGCGCTGCACGCCGAGCGCGAGCACGACGGTCATGATGGCGGCCAGGCCCTCGGGCACGGCGGCCACGGCCAGCGAGACAGCCAGCAGCAGCGAGTCGATGACGTCCTCGATGCCGGTGAAGCCTTCGGTGATGAACAGGGCCACAATCACCAGCGCGGCGATGATGCACACGGCGATGCCGAGGATCTTCGAGACGTGCGCGAGCTCTTTCTGCAGCGGGGTGGCCTCATCCTCGGTCTGGGAGAGCATGTCGGCGATCTTGCCGACCTGCGTGTTCATGCCGGTGCCGGTCACGACGGCGCGGCCGGTGCCCTGGGTCACGGACGTGCCGTTGAACACCATGTTGGCGCGGTCACCGAGGGCCTTGGCGCTTTCCAGCGTCTCCGGCTTCTTGCCGACCGGCACGGATTCGCCGGTCAGGCTCGCCTCGGCGATGCGCAGCGAGGCGGCGGTCAGCAGTCGGCCGTCGGCGGAGACGGTGTCGCCCTCGCCGAGCACGACGATATCGCCGGGGACGACCTCGGAGGTGTTCACGCGCACGACCTGGCCGTCACGCAGCACGGAGGTCTGCGGGGCGGTCATCTGGGCGAGCGCGGCCACGGCCTGTTCGGCGCGGGCCTCCTGAATATAGCCGAGCACGGCGTTGACGATCAGGATCAGCACGATCACGATCGAATCGAACGGCAGCGGTTCGCCGCCTTCGGATCCGGGGGCCGCGTTCATGCGCTCGACGAACCACGCGATCGTGGAGATCACGGTGGCGGCCAACAGCAGATAAACCAGCGGGTCCTCGAACTGGGCCAGGAACTTCTTCCACTTCGGCACCGGCGGCGCGCTGGCCAGCTCGTTCGGGCCGAACTTCTCAAGACGGCGCTTGGCTTCGTCGGAGCTCAGGCCGGTGGCCGGGTCGACGTTCAGCGCCTTGGCTACATCATTGGCATCGGTCAGCGACGGGTCAACGTCATGCAGCAGGGCCTCCTGCGCCTTCGTCGCCTCCGACACATCGGTTTGATCATTGCGATCAACCATGGTTGTTGTTCTCCTCAATAAGCCGCGGAGTATTCAGTCCTCCCGACGCGGGCGGCGTGCGCACACGGCCGAGTCACGACTGCGCGGATATGGGCGCCGGGGCTTTTGCCGCCGACGCATACCCAGCCATTATAAGCAAAACCCTCTACCCGACGCGAGCCACGGAAACCGGTCATATCAGCGGTTTCTGCCCCGTTCCGGTCAGGGCCCACGCCACCCCGACGCCCGCCGCTGCGAGATAGCTCACACCCGTACGCAGGGTGGATGCGGCCGCGGCGTGCCACACTGGAATCATGAACGTACAACCCCCATCGCCCACCACACCCTCCACCCGGCCCGTGGACCCGCTGTTCCCCGGGCGCACCTTCGTGAGCACCGTGCTCGACGCGCTGGACAGCAAGAAGACGATGACCGGCGAGCTGACGAGCAAGTACCTGCAGCGGGCCATCATGGCCGGCCTGTTCGTGGGCATCTTCTTCACGACGTACTTCGCGATCGTCGCGGCGTTCTCGACGGCCGGAGCCCCGGCCTGGGCGCCGGCGGCGGGCCGCGTGCTCGGCGCGGTCACCTTCGGCTGGGCGCTGGTGCTCATCTTCTACACGAACTCGGAACTGCTCACCTCGAACATGATGATCGTGTCGATCGGCGCCTACCATCACCGCATCGGGTGGGCGCGGTCCCTGCGGATTCTGGCGCTGTGCTTCGCGGGCAATCTGATCGGCGGGCTGGTCGTGGCGGCGCTGCTGCGCTGCTCGACCGTGACCGACGGCATGGTGCTCGAACAGATGGTCGCCGCCGTGCAGCTGAAGACCGGATACCTCCAGGCCGGGGCGGCCGGCGTGGCCGATTTGTTCGTGCGGGCGATCCTGTGCAACTTCTGCATCAACGTTGGCATGCTGATGGTCTATAACGGCAAGCTCACCAACGATTTCACCAAATGCGTAATCATGGTGACGGTGGTCTTCGTATTCGCGTTCCTCGGATTCGAGCATTCGGTGGCCGACTCGGTGCTGTTCCTCATCGCGGGGTTGCACGGCGTGGGCGATCCGATGCTTGAGGTCGCGGCGGTCGGCGTGATCCTGCTGGGCAACTTCGTGGGCGGCGGCGTGCTGATCGGCCTGAACTTCGCCGTCATGAACGCCGAACCGCACCGCGCAGGTTGAGGGGTGCTGGGAGAATGGTGCGCATGGCTATGAAGAAAGGACCGACCAAGGGGTCGGGCGGCAAGCACCGCAACAAGCTGAAGGGCAAGGGCCCCACGCCCAAGGCCGAGGATCGCGTCTACCACAAGGCATACCGGGCCAAGAAGGCGGCCGATCGCCGCAAGATGGCCGATCCGCGTCTGGCGGCCCGCCGCCGCGCGGCCAAGTTCACCTCCGATTCGGATGATCTGGTCATCGGCCGCAACGCCGTGCTGGAGGCGTTGCGCGTGGGTGTGCCCTCGTCCACGCTGTACGTGGCCACACGCATCGAGCATGACGACCGCACGCGCGATATCGTGCGCCTGGCCGGCCAGCAGGGGCTTCATCTGCTGGAGGCGGACCGTCTGGAGATGGACCGCATCGCCCGTTCGAGCAACCACCAGGGCGTGGTGCTCAAGGTGCAGCCGTTCGAGTACTCCTCGCTGCATGATCTGGTGGAGGCCGCCGACAGGAAGGCCAAGGCCATGGAGGCCGTGAACTCCGCCGCCACGCGCATGGCCGCACGCCCGCTGTTCATCGCGCTCGACGGCGTGACCGACCCGCAGAACCTCGGCGCCGTGATCCGTTCGGCCGCCGCGTTCGGCGCGAACGGCGTGATCCTGCCCGAACGCCGTTCCGCTTCGGTGACGGCCGCGGCATGGAAGGTCTCGGCCGGTGCCGCCGCGCATATGCCGGTGGCCCGCGTGGTGAACCTGACCAAGGCCATCGAGAGCATGAAGGAGCGCGGATACTACGCCGTGGCGCTGGATGGCGGCGGCGACAAGCTCGTCGGCGAGACCGGGTTCGAGACCGACCCGCTGATTGTGGTTTTGGGCTCGGAGGGCAAGGGCGTCAGCCGTCTGGTCCGCGAGGCCTGCGACGCCGTGGCCGGCATCCCGATCTCCGACATGGTCGAATCGCTCAACGCCTCGGTGGCCGCGGGCATCAGCCTGTACGCGGTCGCCCGCGCCCGCCGCGAGGCCGCCGCGAGGCCGCCGCGAACTGACGGTCGCGATACGACGGTCGCAATATGAAAAACGGGGAGGGCCCGCGATGGTCGGCCCTCCCCCGGGATATCCCGCACGCGATACCGCTAGCGCGAGGGATGACTCAATACGCCGGAACGTGAGACGTTGCCCAGCCAGTCCAGCGAGGGACGGGGGTGCCGTTCGAACGTGTCCTTGTCCCAGCCGATGAGGCCGAAGGTGGGACGGAACGATCCCCACTCGTAGTTGTCCAACAGCGACCAGTGCAGGTAACCGAGCACGTCGATGCCGTCGGACATCGCGTCATGCAGGCCAGCGAGTGCATCGTAGGTGTAGTCGATGCGCCGCGCGTCGTTCGCGGTGGCGATGCCGTTCTCGGTCACGAAGATCGGCGTATGCCCGCCGACCTCCCATGTGTGCCGCACGGCGATGCCCAGCGCCGGCGGGAAGTACTCCCATCCGGTCAGCGTGCGTTCGGCGTTCGGGTCGGTCGGCACCGGGCCGTCCTTGCCGATGAAGGTGCGCAGGTAGGCCTGTACGCCGATGAAGTCGTCGCCGGCGGCCGCTTCGGTGAAGTAGTCCTCACGCGGGTACTGGTACGCCTCCATCTCGGCCTCGCATCCGGGTACGGCGTGGAAGGCCTGGCAGGCGATCGTCCAGCCGGATTTGATGGATGGAACGGACGAGAGCACCTCGCGCGCGCTGCGGTGCGCGGCGACGAGATTCTCCGAGATCTCCGGATCCGGATAGGGCAGCGACGCGGCGATGAAGTCGGAGCCCTCCGTGCCGCCACGCGTCAATGCCACCATATTCGGTTCATTGAGCGTACACACCCAGGTCACGTCGTGCAGAATCGGCAGCACATATTCGATGTACCTCCGGAACCGCTCCACCGCGTCCGCCCGGCGCCATCCGCCCTGCTCGGCGAACCACAGCGGCAGCGTCATGTGGTACAGCGTCACCATCGGCTCCACACCGTACTGGCGGCAGGTGTCGATCATGCGGCGGTAGTGCAGCAGCTGCGCCTTGGAGAAGCAGCCGCATTCCGGTTCGATGCGCGCCCATTCGATGCTGAACCGGTACATCCGCAGCCCGGAGGCCGCCAACAGGCGGATGTCCTCCTCGAAGCGGTTGTAGCTGTCGCAGGCGTCGTTGGACGCTTCGCTCAGATCGGTGTTGGGTGAGTGCTCGCGCGCCCACCAGTCGCTGGACACGTTGTTCCCTTCGATCTGGTGTGCCGCGGTGGCGGCGCCCCAGATGAAATCGTTCGGGAACGTGTAGGAAAGTGCTGTCATAGAAACCTTGCCTTTCTTAGGTCACTTGATGCCCGTCATCGCCACGCCTTGGATGAAGTAGCGCTGCAGGAAGACGAACAGGAGCAGGATCGGGGTGATGATCAGCACCGCGCCGGCGAGCAGCACGCTGTAGTTCGTGGCGTTCTGGCCGGTGGAGTACAGCGAGAGCGCGACCGGCAACGTGTACATATCGTCGGTCTGCGCGGCGACCAGCGGCCACAGCGGTTTTCCACGGTGTATGTTTCATTGCTCCTCCTTGAACCATTCTCGTAATCCAACCGCGTAGATTACGATATAAATTTAAGCGCGTAGATTTATGTTTGTCAAACCGCGTAGATTTTCGACACGCCGAATATCAGGACATCAGAAAATCGGGCATCACGCCCACCCTAGGACACATATCCCCGTGGATCGGACACTGCGACGCTTGTCCCCATACGACCGTCGGTCACGCGCAGCCGCAGCTGTTACCCAACACCAACTTCACCGGCATCCGGTGCACGCTTGGTTCGTCCCACGGCATGCCGTCACATTCGGCCAGCAGCTTCGCCGCCAGACGCCCCATCGCTCCCAACGGCTGACGTACCGTCGTCAACGTCACCGGCGCGAGCGCCGACGCCAGGATGCCGTCGAAACCGGTCACAATCACATCCTGCGGCACACGCACCCCCGCATCGCGCAGCAGGTCGATCACCGCCAACGCCGTCTGGTCGTTACCGCACATCAGGGCGCGCGGCAGTTGTTCGGCGTCGATGGCTTCGCACAGGTTGACCAGCCATTCCCGGGAGGACGAGGTCGAATCGTCCAGCAGCGGGCGGCCCATGGCGATGCCGCACTCCGCCGCCCTCGACTGGAACATCTCGAACCGTTGATGCATGTCGTAGGTTGTCAGTTCGCCGATGAACGACATCTCGGTGACGCCGTGCACATCCACCAGGTGGTCGACCAGTGCCTCGATGCCGCCCTCGTTGTCGCAGATCACGTCGGCCGACGGCAACTCGCCATCGGTCTCGCCGATGCGCACCACCGGGATGCTGCGGCACAACCGCGCCAGCGGCAGGTCATCCGTGCCGCGGTTCGGGAACAGCGCCAAACCGTCCACCCGGCCGGCGATATCGGTGATCGAGCCATTGTCCCGCTTCGAGACCGCCGTGCCCAACAGCACGGTCTGGCCGCGATGCCAGCATTCCACCTCGAAACCACGTTGCACTTCGTCGGCATACAACGGGTACACCAGCACATCCGGACGCTCGAAGATGTCCTCGGTGGCGAAATCCTCCAGATCGCTGCCCTGCGGCCGTTCGATAAGCATGTCGAAGGAATACAACCCCAACGCACCGGTCTTGCCGCGGGCCAGGCCGCGGGCGTTGGCCGAGGGAACGTAGTCGAGCTCGCGCGCGGCCTTGAGCACCCGTTCGCGGGTGGCGGGCTTGACCTTGTCCGGGCGGCGGAACGTGAACGATACCGTGGCGGTGGAAACCCCCGCACGCTCCGCCACATCGTAGACCGTTGTCTTGCGCATACCCTCTACTTTAACCGCTTAACCAAGCATTCCCCGACACCATGTCACGCCGATTGCCCGATGTAATCAGCGGCGGAGGTCACAGCGAACCCGTTGGCCTGCAACCCCACGTCACCGCGGTACACAACCATGCGGCCGTCAGCCGGAACGCCCAGCATATCGCCAACGTCCACAAGCGTTTTACCGTACCTGCCATGATAGGTTTGCGAGGACTTGATCTCAATCGCGAGCCTATTGTTGGGGTCAGTGAAGTCCAAGAGATCAATCTCCCGCTTGCTGTCATCACGGTAGAAATACAGCTCCGGATTTTTCCCCTGGTTCAGATACCGCTTTACGGTCTCAGAAACAATCAGATTCTCAAACACCGCGCCTAGCATAGGGTGTGACAGCAGTTGCGGTACCGTACGGATGCCAAGCAGATGGCACAGCAAACCCGTATCATAGAAATACAACTTCGGCGTTTTCGTCAGTCTTTTCCCCAGATTGCTATGCCATGGCTCCAATGGGAAAACGATATAGCTGGATTCCAGAATCGACATCCACGACTTCACCGTCCGGAAACCGACGTCAGCATCCCGCGCAAGGTTGGAATAATTGATGAGATTCCCCGCATTGGATGCACATAGCCTCAACACCGTCCGGAATGCGGCTACATCGCGCACATCAAGGTACCCGGCAACATCACGCTCCACATACGTACTGATATAGGCCTCAAAAAAGATGTCGGCATCCATATCAACGTCATATAGACGTGGATAGCCACCACGAATCATGAACTCATCCACGCCGGAGGAGATCCCACCGCCAAGCAGTTCCGCGTATGACAACGGCAATAGTTTCAGCAACCCCACACGGCCGGCCAATGACTGCGTGATGCTCTTCAACAGCAAGAAGTTCTGCGAGCCCGACAGGATATATTGCCCCGGAGTCCCGTTCTCATCAGACACCACCTGAATCATCGAGAACAAATCGGGAACATACTGCGCCTCATCAACGACCAGATGCGGCGCCCGATTCCTGATGAATCCCACCGGGTCCTCGGCGGCAACAGCCCTCAGGTTGGGATCTTCCAGATTGACGTACTCATAGTCCGGAAACACCTCACGCACCAGTGTCGATTTGCCGCTCTGCCGAGGGCCGGTGACCGACACCACAGGGAACCAACCGGCCATTCGCGACGCTAACTGCGCCATCGCCCGAGGAATGATCATTTTTCCTCCAAGAAGCAAACTCCCATAATCCTGCTATAGAGTTTACCATAATTCTGCTGTAGAAAGTACCATAATTATGCAGTAGAAATTACCATAATTCTGCTGTAGACAGCGCCACGATTCTGTCATAGCGAGCGGGGCACGGCGCCGGAGTCATGGCGGGCGCATACGGCAGGGGCCGCGACGCCTGGATGCGCCGCGGCCCCGTCAACCGGTTCCGATTTGCGAAAGTTTGCGAACGATCAGTGACTCCAGACGGCGGCGTCGGGGTCGTCGTCGGGGTTGTAATCGTCGTCATCGTCGGCCCGCAGGTGCGCGGGACGACCGTCGGCGTCGAATACACCATTGCCGTACGTGTTGGTGTCGAATGTGCGCTCGTCGTCGATCACGCCCGAATCGGCGTCGGCATTAATGGCGGCCATCACCGAGGCGTCCAGCTTGTACTTCGGCAGCACGCTGGCAATGTAGCTTTCCACGGCCTCGACCATCGGCACGTCGTGCCCGGCCTGTTCGGCCAGGAACCAGCGGTGGGTCAGCACCTCGTGGAAGAACTGCGCCGGCTCGATCTGGGAGCGGTATTCGGCCGGAATCATACGCACGGTGGGTTCGAACACCTCGCGCATCCAGTCGGTGGCCACAATCTCCAAGTCCTCGCCCTGACGCCAGGTGGAGGCGCGATAGGCGTCCAGGTCGTTGAGCAATCGCTTGGCCTGGTTCTCCTGCACATCCAGACCGGTCAGACGCAGCAGCTTGCGCGAGGCATAGCCCGCATCCACCACACGCGGACGCACCAGCACGCGGTTGCCGTCCGGTGTGGTGTTCATCTCCAGCTCGTCCACGTCGAAGCCCAATTCGTTGAGCCTATTGACGCGCTTCTCAATCTTCCACATCTCATCGGGGCTGAAGCTGTCCACGTCGGTCAGGGCGCTCCACAGCGAATGGTAGCGCTCCACCAGACGGTTGCCGACCTCCACTTCGTCGACCTCGCTGGGCAACAGCGCGCCGGAGCTCAGATCCATCAGTTCGCCGATGATATTCGTGCGAGCCAGGTCGATATCGTATTCGCGCTGGCCTTCAGACAGGCTGACATGCAGATCGCCGGTCTCAGCGTCCACCAGGAACGCGGAGAACGCGTCGGCGTCGCGCAGGAACAGGACGTTCGACAGCGAGACATCGCCCCAGTAGAAACCTGCGAGATGCAGACGCACCATCAGCACGGCCAAGGCGTCGATCAGACGTTCGGCCGTGTCCGGACGCAGGTTGCGGGCGAACAGGGCACGGTACGGCAGCGAGAACTTCAGATGCCGGGTGACCAGAATCGCCTCCAACGGCTCACCTTCACGGGTATGACGGCCCGTCACCACGGCGATCGGCTCGACGGTGGGCAGTTCGAGCTTCTCCAGACGGCGCAGCAGCTCGTACTCGCGCTCGGCGACGTTGCGGGTGATCTCCTTCATGGCGTACACGGAATCGCCGACGTGCACGAAGCGCACGACGTGGCGGGAGATGCCTCGGGGCAGATTGGCGAGCAGTTCGTCCGGCCAGGTAGCCAGCGGCTTCTCCCACGGCAGGGTGAACATCTTCGGGTTCGAGCTCGCGGCGGTGATTTTCAGCGCCTGCGGCTCCGCCGTTGCCGGGGCGGTCGGGTCGGCCTTCACCGACGTGGCCTTGAGCACACGCGGATCCATCTGCGGCAGATCAGTCAATTCCATAGCCTCTAATGTAACCGGCACGGGGGCCAACTCGCCGACTGAGGTTGGGCGGGCGGCAGCTTCCCATGCAAAACGCACACATCGCAAAAGAAAAGGCCCCGCAGCCATGCGGAGCCTTTTCCCACGAGGCCAAAGAGAGGAAGAGAATGCCTCGTGTAATGGTTGACCGGGCTTATGCAGCCCTGCCAAGCATTAGTTCAGACGCAGCTCGGTCGACGGAGCGAACAGGTGCATCTTGGTCGGGTCGATCTTGATCTTGACGGTGTCGCCGATCTTCGGCAGCGCACGCGGGTTCACGCGAACCGTGGTGAGCTTGTTCTGATCGGACATCATCGTCGCAGCCTCGGCGGCGGACCCATCGGTGATGATATTGCCGTAGATATAGCCGTCGGAGCCCAGATCCTCGACGTTGACAACCTTCAGCGAGAAGGCATTGGAATCATCAGCAGCGGCGAGATCGGCGTCTTCCGGACGGAAGCCGACGATGATCTGACCATTGTCCTCGGCGGTCAGCTTGGCAACGGCCTCGCGCGGCAGATCGATGGTATCCTCACCGATCTTGGCCTGACCGTTGATCACCGGGTGGGTGTTGATGTTCATCGACGGGGAGCCGATGAAGCCGGCCACGAAGACGTTCGCCGGGCGATCATACAGCTCGGTCGGAGCGCCGACCTGCTGCAGGATGCCGAGCTTGATGACGGCGATGCGGTCGCCCATCGTCAGGGCCTCGGTCTGATCGTGGGTCACGTACAGGGTGGTGACGCCCAGCTGACGCTGCAGGGCGGCGATCTGAGTACGGGTCTGCACACGGAGCTTGGCGTCGAGGTTCGACAGCGGCTCGTCCATGAGGAAGACCTTCGGCTCACGCACGATGGCGCGGCCCATGGCCACACGCTGACGCTGACCACCGGACAGAGCCTTCGGCTTGCGGTCGAGGTACTCGGTCAGGTCGAGGATCTCAGCGGCCTTCTCGACACGCTTGCGAATCTCGTCCTTCGGGGTGCCGGCGATCTTCAGGGCGAAGCCCATGTTGTCGGCGACGGTCATGTGCGGGTACAGAGCGTAGTTCTGGAACACCATGGCGATGTCGCGATCCTTCGGCTGCATGGTGGTGACGTCCTTGCCACCGATGAGGATGCGGCCCTTGTTGACCTCTTCCAGACCAGCGAGCATGCGCAGGGTGGTGGACTTACCGCAGCCAGAGGGGCCGACCAGGACGAGGAACTCGCCGTCCTTGATATCCAGATTCAGATCATCCACCGAAGGCTTATCGTTGCCCGGGTAGATACGAGTGACATGGTCAAATACGACTTCTGCCATGATATGTTCATCCTTTCAGAGGCAGGTACGTGCCTCACGATCCGTTGTGGAAGGTGGTTGTGCGTCCGCCTACAGCGCCCGACAGCGGAACCGTAGACTTCGGCGTTTACTTATCCGGTCCATTGAAGGTTCTCTTCTTTGAGCCACGCTCTACTATACACCAGTTCGCGTTAATGGCAAGGGTGGCGTTTCTCGGCGTGTTAACGCTCACAACCCCTTCACGAGGATCATGGCAGCACAGGCACCCCGACGCAATCACTGTAGCGCCCGCCCGCCCCATTCGTCATCGACCCCCGTTCGCCGCCGCGCGGATATGCATGGAACGCGGGGTGCACACCGACCGCCGAGAAGAGCCTCAACGCCCCACGCAAATCGCTTAATACCAACGGATATAACGTTTTAGCAACACGCCGATAAAACGTTGGAATCATCGGCTTTCCCGAGCACCCCTTCCGGCTCCATCTATCATGGAACTACGCGGGTCACCGGCCCGCCAGGCTGTATCGCTCACCGATCGAAGATGACACGGCAGCAGCCGTCGTGCTTGGGTGCCGATATCTTTGCCCCGAGCACACCGAGGCCGTATTGGGACGGCCTCACCAACAGGAAGGAACCCCATGACAAAGCTCATTCTCGATTTGGACACCGGTGTCGACGACGCCCTCGCCATCGCCTACGCGCTGGGCAGCCCCGAGGTCGAGCTCATCGGCATCACCGGCACCTACGGCAACGTGCTGCTGGAGCAGGGTGTGCGCAACGCGCTGGCCATCACCGAACTGCTCGGCCACCCCGAGGTTAAGGTATATAAAGGTATCCCGCATTCGGAAGCCACGGACGGCTTCGAGGTCCTGGAGATCTCCAAGTTCATCCACGGCAACAACGGCATCGGAGACGTGGACATCCCCGACTCCACGCGCGAGGCCGAAACCGAACCCGCCGTCGACTTCATCATCGACGCGGTCAAGACCTACGGCAAGGACCTCGTCTACGTGCCGACCGGCCCGATGACCAACATCGCCGCAGCCATCCGCAAGGCCCCCGAGATCAAGGATGAGATCGGCAAGATCGTGCTGATGGGCGGCGCCCTGACGGTGTGCGGCAACGTGAACTGCTGCGTGGAGGCGAACATCTCCCAGGATCCGGACGCCGCGGACTACCTGTTCCGTTCCGGCGCGCCGGCCACCATGGTCGGCCTCGACGTGACCCTGCAGACGCTCCTGACCTACAAGGAGACGCAGCAGTGGCGCGACCTGAACACCAAGGCCGGCGACTTCCTCGCCGACATGACCGACTTCTATATCAAGGCCTACGAGACCACCTCGCCGCATCTGGGTGGCTGCGGCCTGCACGATCCGCTCGCCGTCGGCGTGGCCGTGGACCCGACGCTGGTCACCACGCTGCCGATCAACCTGCAGGTGGACGTCGAGGGCCCGACCCGCGGGCGCACCATCGGGGACAACACGCGTCTGAACGACCCGGTCAAGACCATGCAGGCGGCCGTCGGCGTGGATGTGCCGCGCTTCCTGAACGAATTCATGACCCGCATCACCGGATTGGCTCGCAACGCAGGCTGAGTCGCGCATGGCCGCCGTGCTGTTCATCGGCTTCGGCGTGTACATCTCCAAGGCCAAGAACCCGTTCATCACCCCGGCGTTCTTCAAGAACACCCGCTGGCTCATGGCCATCTCGCTGATCGCGCTGTTCTACTTCACCAACTACGTGGTCTCCCCGTTCTACAACGCCATCGGCGGCGCACTGTACGGCATGAATTCCTCGCAGGTCTCCACCTATCTGGTGTGGGCGTTCGTCTGCGCCGCCATCGTGGGCACGTCCTCCGGCGTGATCATCGGCAAGATCGGACGCCAGGCCGGCATCATCACCGCCGCCTGCCTGATCGTGTACCTCGTCTTCCGCAAGCACATCTACGGAACCAAGTAACCGATTCTCGCACCCGGTGCCGGAGACGAGCCCGCTCCCTCCGGCACCACCCCACCACCCCAACCCCAAGGAGCAAGCATGCACGACATCCTCGCGAAGCTCGACGACATTCATGGCGCCGTATCCGTCATCGGTTCCATGAACGCCGACTACACGGTCTCCACCGAACGCCTGCCCGGACCGGGCGAAACCGTCAACGGAGGCCCCCTGCAGGTGCTGCCCGGCGGCAAATCCGGCAACCAGGCGGCGGCCGCGGCCCGCATCGGCGCGAACGTCCGCATCTTCGGCGCCGTCGGCTCCGACGCCAACGCCGACTTCCTGCTGGGCAAGCTCGCCGAAGCGGGCGTCGACACCCAGTACGTGCGCCACGTCCTCGGCCCCAGCGGCACCACCGTCATCGCCGTGGACGCCAACGGCGAGAACACCATCATCTACTCCCCCGGTTCCAACGCGCAGGTCACCGTGGAGTATGTGGAGTCGATGAAGGACGCGATCACCGCCGCGCCCACCATCGGCCTGTGCTTGGAAAGCCCGATCGATACAGTCACCGCCGTGGCCCGCATGGGGCATGAGGCCGGCGCCACCGTGCTGCTGAACAACTCCCCGTTCACCACCGAGCTGCCGCGCGAACTGATCGAAGCCTCCGACATCCTGCTGGTCAACGAACACGAGATGGCCCAGCTGCTCGGCATCAACGAACCTGAGGATGACGACTGGGACGGCATGGACTGGCATGCCATCGCCGACAAGATGCACGACTACGGGTTCCGTCAGGCCGTGATCACGCTCGGCGGCGACGGTTCCGTGGTCATCGACGGCGACGACATCCACCGCATCTCCCCCGTGCGCGTGCAGGCCCGCGACACCACCGGCTGCGGTGACTCGTTCATGGGCACGATCCTAGCCGGCCTGTCCTCCGGCATGACGCTGATGGACAGCGCGCAGCTGGCCTCCTACGTCTCCGCCTACGCCGCCACCAACTACGGCGCGCAGGCCTCCTACGGCACCGCGGCGCAGATCCGCGCGGCCTTCGCGTGAGTTAACCCCCGTCATCATCTGAGGCGGCGTCCCGTACCGAACGGGGCGCCGCCTCACTCATATGGGGCGCGTCATACGGAGTATGTTGCACTAACAAGTTGAATCCGGCCATCGCGTCGTTACAGCGTGTCGCGGTAGGATGGCGGCATGAGCGAACTGAATCTGGAATCCGGCCAGCTGGTGGGGGGGTACACGCTGATATCCCGTCTGGGAGCCGGCGCGATGGGTTCCGTGTGGCGGGTGCGCGATGACGGCGGGCAGGAATACGCCATGAAGATCCTGCGCGATTCGCTGTCCGAGGACGACGTGCCGCCGGATTCCCCGGAAGCCAGGGAACGGCTGACCGCCCGGGAGCGCCTGCGCCGCGAGGCGATGGCGCTGCGCCGCGTGCAACACCCGGGGGTATGCGGCATTGTGGATATGGAGTTGGACGATTCGCTGGCGTTCATCGTCACCGAACTGATCGAGGGCAAGAACCTGCGCGACGACGTCGCCGCAAACGGCCGGTATGTGGGCACTGATCTGGAACGGCTGACGCGCAAGCTGATCGACGCCGTCAAGGCCGTGCATGCCGCCGGTATCATCCACCGCGACATCAAGCCGACGAATGTGATGGTCTCCGCCACCGGCCCGATCCTGGTGGATTTCGGCATTGCGATGGGCGAGGGGGAAAGCCATGTGACCCGTACCGGTCTGGTGATGGGCACGCCCGGGTTCATCGCCCCGGAAATCATCGATGGGGCCGAATCCGACGAGATGACCGACTGGTGGTCGGTGGCGTCCGTGCTGGCATTCGCCGCCACCGGGGCGCCCGTGTTCGGTTCCAAGCCGATGATGGCCGTATTGGAGCGCGCGGCGGCCGGCAACGCGAATCTGACGGGATTGCCGGCCGGCACGACGGCGGCGTTCCGTTCGGCGCTCGACCCCGACCGGTCCAAGCGCTGCGCGCCGGAGGCGTTGTTGCAGGCCATCGAACGCGACGCCATGGACCCCACCGCGTGGGAGGTGGTGCGCCCTTTTGACCCCGCGTCCCCGGACGCCGGGGAGGACTCGCCCGCGGATCCGAACAATCCGCGGTCGCTATGGACCGACGATGAGATCGACGATGGCCCCGGCGAGCAGGACGACGAGCTGATTGACAACGGGCCGGACCAGCAGCGTACACGAATCGTGACCTCCACGTTGGCGCCGTCGGCCCCTCTGGAACCTCCAGCTCCGCCGACCGCCACCGCCATCCTCCAGGCCATGCCGTCCACCACCACGATGGCCGCACCGTCGGCTCCACTGTCCCCACCGGCTCCGCCGACCGCCACCGCGGTTCTACGGACGGCCGCATCGACGCCACTGCCGCCACCATCGCCACTGTCCGAACCATCTGGACCGCCCACACCGCCACAGGCCTCCCCCTTAGGGGGTGCCTATCTGACATACACACAACGCGAATCCCGCCGCAAGCAGGGTCTGACTCCCTGTCTTCTGGCGACCCTGCCGGTGGCGATTCTGGCCGTCTCGCACCCGTTCGGCGCGCTGACGCTGGCCTTCGTGCTGTTCTGGGCGATGCTGGCCGCAGGATTGAATGCCGAATCGCAGTTCCGCCGGGAAATCCGGCATGACGGTAAGCGGCGGTTCGGCGACGGATTGCGCCGCGCCGCCGCCGTACCGTGGCATCTGGCCAAGGGTTGTGCGCTGGCCGCGCTACGCATCGCGCCGATGACCGCGGTCGTTCTCGGCGCGGCCTTGGCGATGTCCTGGCTGCTCGGAGCCCCGTCGGAGGCGTTCACTGCAACCTTCACCCCCACCAGCCATCCGCTCACCGCCCTGCTGCCCGCGGACGCGCCGCTGTCCGCGTCCGGCCTGCTCATGGCCGGGGTCACAGGCCTGTGCTGGCTCGCCAATGTACTGGCGTTCTCGCCCGATACCCTCCGCATCGGCGCGGCCACCCTCTGTGGCATGGCGCCGCGGCGCGATGCCGGTGAGCCCGCGGACGAGACGGCGGATTCGCGACCCCACATCCGTCGGACAGCCGCCATGGCCGTCGGGGGAATGCTGACGGTACTGACCGTGATGATGGCCGTGTTCCTGCCGACCATCTCCTGGTTTCCGCTGTTTACGTGAATTTCATATCCGTCCAGCCGTGAGCGGAACCCCGTCCATTAGTATGGGCGGAAGCGGAATCAGGAAAGGAAACCGATGGTCCAGAACACCAAGAAGACCGAAAAACGGCAGTCGCGCGCCGAACGCCGCGCCGCGCAGGAGGCGGCGGAACAGGCCGCGGCGCTGAAGGCGGCCAAGGAGCGCAAGCAGCAGACCATCATCGGCGGCATCGTTGTGGCCATCATCGCCGTGCTCGGCATCATCGCCGGCGTCGCGATCTGGCGCGCCACGCATCCGAACAATCCCGTCGCCCAGATGTCCATCGACGAGGCCTACACCCAGCTGCAGCAGGTGGAGACCAAACCGGCCCACATCGACGACCAGGGCGGCATCCTGATCTCCAAGGACGGGTACGACACCGCGGTTGAGGATGCGCCGACCGTGTCGATCTACATGGACTTCCTGTGCCCCGGTTGCGGCAACGTGCACCGCGAGCTCGACCCCACGCTGATCACGATGATGGAGGCCGGCCAGATCAACCTGGATCTGCACTTCATGGCGTTCATGGATTCACTGTCCACCGACGACTACTCCACCCGTGCGGCCAACGCCGCCCTGACGATTGTGGACAACGACGACGATCCGGGGCATCTGCTCACCTTCGTGTCCAACATGTACGCCAGCGACTTCCAGCCGCAGGAGGGCGACGCATACGTACCGGTCAGCGACGAGCAGATCCGCGAGCAGGCCATCGCCGCCGGGGTGTCCGAGGACGTCGCCGACAAGATGGCCACCGATAAGTACAGCGAATGGCTGGACGCGGTGGACACCTACACGCCCAAGCGCGAGGAGCTGTTCAACACCTCCGGTTCGCTCAAGGGCTCGATGAGCACGCCGACGCTGACGATCAACGGGCATTTCTGGGATATCAACGAGCTGTCCTTCGCCGACGTGACGATGAAGGACGGTCTGCTCACCTCGCTCGGCCTCGACGAGGGCGATGTCGGCAAGGCAGGCGTCATGCCGTCGATCGGCGCCGATGGCGAGCCGATCTCCGTGTCGACCGGTCAGTGACCTCCCGGCAGCACACGATGACGGTCAACACGCCGAGGGAAGGCTTCCCGCGCGTGTTGGCCGTTTCAACAAGTGCTGCTATGCTATTCATTCGTCCCACGGTTTACCTACTGGGGACACGCCTCCTTAGCTCAGATGGCCAGAGCGGCCGCCTTGTAAGCGGCAGGTCGTCGGTTCGATCCCGACAGGAGGCTCGAAGCACGGACCGAACGTCGTATAATGCTTTATACAGGCAGGCGTCAGTCTGCGTGGAGATCTTACCCCTGAGTAAGTTATCCAGAGGCCTTCCCCCCCCAACTATAGGCTTCTGGGACCGGACGGAGCGTCCCCCAACCAGCTCCCTCCGGTATAAGGGGACGGGAACATCCCCTTCTCTCCCGCCCCCTTTTTCTTTTATCCTTTTCGATGCACCGGCACCACGCCGCGAAGGATCGTCATCGGAGCGGTCCCCACCGACACACCGAATTGTGGGAGAATGGACAGGTATGGCGTCGCAGCACGATGACGACACCGACGAACCGATACAATGCAGCGGTAGTGATCCGACAACGGGAGGAATGCCGTCATGGCCAGACGATGGACGCCGAAACGATTCACGACGATGCGCCGTATCCGAGTGGCCGTCTGCGCAGCCGCCGTGGTGATCGCCTCCACCGCCACCTTCGCCCTGACCTCCCGCAAATCGATCGCGTTGGACATCAATGGCGAGACCACCACGGTCACCACCTACGCCATGACCGTCGACAGGCTGCTCAGGGACCAGGGCGTGGACGTCAAGACCCACGATCAGATCACCACCACATCCGGAAGCCGCCTGCGCAACCATGACGTGGTCACCGTGCGCAGCGCCTATCAGACCACCATCACCATCGACGGCCAGGAAGTGCCGTTCTGGACGGTGGCCACCAGCGCCGACCAACTGCTCGGATTCTTCGAGGCCAATGAGCACGAAGCGGCCCGGATCACCGTGAACATCGACAATGTCTACAGCCAGCTCACCGGCGGTCTGGTCATCAACGAGGACGGCCCGGTGACCGTCATCGCCGACGGCAAGAGTTCGCAGGCCCCCGACGGCAAGCTGCCGGCCGCGTCGATCCTGGATTCCAAGGGCATCGTCCTGAACAAGGAGGACCGGGTCAGCGTGGAGAAGGACGGCTCGCAGACCATCCTGCGGGTCCGGCGCGTCACCCACGGCGAGGAGACCCGTACGGAAACGGTGCCGTTCTCCACGCAGACCATCATCGACCCCACGCTCGCCCCGGGGCAGACCGTCATCCGGCAGGAAGGCTCGAACGGGGAGATCCAGCGCGTCTTCGACGTCACCTATGTGGATGGGGTGCCGGAAAGCGAAACCCTGATCTCCGAGACGACCACCGTCATCGCCATCGACCAGATCATCGCCGTCGGGCCGGAGGATATGGACTCGCCGGACGATACGAGCCATGGTCAGGCCAACGCCGGCAGCAATACGCAGGCCCAGCCGGAAACCGACGCACCGTCGACGCAGCAGCCGTCCGACACCACGGGCGGTTCGTCCTCCGGCAGCGGCAGCGGGTCCGGTTCGGGATCATCCTCGGGCGGATCGTCCTCCGGAGGATCGTCCTCCGGGGGCTCGTCGCAGACGCCTCCTTCCGACAACACCGGCAACGGTTCCGGAGGCAATTCCGGCGGATCGACGCAGGGCCGCCTCTGGCATCCGACCGTGGCCCAAGCCCAGACCTACGCCGCCGGCGCCGCCGCGCAATACGGATGGACCGGCGCCGAGTGGGACGCGCTGGTCTGGCTGTGGAACCACGAATCCAGCTGGCTGTGGTACGCGGATAACCCCGGGTCCGACGCCTACGGCATCCCGCAGGCCCTGCCCGGTTCCAAGATGGGGCCCGGCTGGCAGGACGACGGCGCGGTGCAGATCGACTGGGGGCTGAGCTACATCGCCCAGCGCTACGGCAGCCCGACGCAGGCGGTGGCATGGTGGCAACAGAACAACTGGTACTGACGATTGGCACCGACAACCGATACTGACGGCACGGCCGGCGCCCACCGGCCCATCGACGAGGAACGAGAAGACAGGGGAATCATGACGGATCATGCGACCATGACGGACGGCGGCCGCCTGCTGGGTGCGGCCGACATCCGGCGCATAGCCGAGGAGGAGGGCATCAGCCCCACCAAGAAGTTCGGCCAGAACTTCGTCATCGATCCGGGTACGGTCCGGCGCATCGTCCGCGAGGCGGGCGTCGGCGCCGACGATACCGTTCTTGAGGTCGGCCCGGGATTGGGGTCGTTGACCTTGGCCATTCTGGAGACGGGCGCCACGCTGACCGCCGTGGAGATCGATCCGCCGTTGGCCCGGCGTCTGCCGACGACCGTGGCCGAGTTCATGCCGCAGGCCGCGGACCGGCTCACCGTCATCACCAGCGACGCCCTGGCGTTGACGCCGGATATGCTGCCCCGGATGGACGGCCGGTTCACGCTGGTGGCCAACCTGCCGTACAACGTGGCCACGCCGATCGTGCTCACGCTGCTGGAACGGTTCGACGGGCTGGACTCCTTCCTGGTCATGGTGCAGAAGGAGGTCGCTGACCGACTGGCGGCGGGCCCCGGCACCAAGATCTACGGCACACCGAGCGTCAAGCTGGCCTGGTACGGCACCGCCGAACGGGCCGGCGTGATCGGCCGTAACGTGTTCTGGCCGGCGCCGAACGTGGATTCGGCGCTGGTGCGCTTCTCCCGCTATGCCGAGCCGCGGTTCGCCGGCGCGGACCGCGCCCTGACGTTCTCGCTGATCGACGCCGCGTTCGGCCAGCGGCGCAAGACGCTGCACGCCGCGCTCAAGCGGATCGTGCCCGCCGAGGCCTTCACCCGGGCGGGCATCGACGCCACCCGCCGCGGCGAGACCCTGACCATTGACGAATTCGCCACCCTTTCCCGTGCCGTTCAGGAGGTTCAGGCATCATGACCGGTCCATCCGTCCCCGTGTCCGTCAGCGTGGATTGTACGGCGAAGACCAATCTGACGTTGCGCGTCGGGCAGGCCCGCGCGGAGTGGGGGAACCGTCACGCCCTGGATACCATCTACTGCGCGGTGAGCATCTACGACACGGTCACTGCCACCCGCAAAGCGCCCGGCACCGGGTTCTCGCTGGATCTGTCCGGCACCCATCTGGGGGATCTGGCCGCCTCTGGCACCGATATGCGCCGCAATCATGCGGTACTGGCCCTGTTCGCCATGGCCGAGGCCAGTGGCCGCGAGCCGGATGTGGCGCTCACCATCGACAAACGCATCCCCGTCGGCGCCGGACTGGGCGGTGGATCCGCCGACGCCGCGGCCACGCTGTTGGCGTTGAATACGCTGTGGGGCCTGGATTGGCCGTTGGAGCGGCTGCGCGAGGTGGCCGCCGGGTTGGGGGCCGATATGCCGTTCTGTCTGTCCGGAGGGTACGCCCATGGCACCGGATTCGGCGAACGCATCACGCCGCTTGAGGAGGATCGGATCCGCCAGCTGCGCGACAGCGGTTTTGCCGGACCGTTGGTGGTCGGTGCCTATCAGGCCGAGCTGCGCACGCCCGAGGTCTATGCGACCTTCGACGAGCTGGGCGGCAACCCCGACCATGACAACGATCTGCAGCGCGCCGCCATCTCGTTGCATCCGCGCAGCGGTGCGGCCGTGCGCGCCGCGTTGCAGGCCGGCGCCACGCATGCCTTCGTCTCCGGTTCCGGCCCCTCGGTGGTGGCGTTCGCGCCCGACGCCGCGCGACTGCAGGCGATTGCGAACGCATGGCGCGAGTCGGCGGCCGTGGACCGCATCATCGCCGCGGACGCCCCGGCTACCCCAAAGGTGCACGTCCATACCGCATAGTCCGCATCAGCGTCAGCCACTGACGCTATGGTGGTAGCAATCATTCATGAAGGATTTTGGGAATATGGAACAGTACAACGACGAGCGGGAAGCCCGCAAACAGTACATCCGCCATCGCCAGCGCGTTGTGTTCTCGGTGGTCGGCGCGATCATGGCCGTGGCGCTGGTGGTCTCGATGCTGTTCTACTTCCACGTCTTCGGTCTGGGACGCGTCGGCACCCCCGTGCAGGCGCCGAACTACGGGGTCACCGCGCCCTGCTCCGCCAAGGGTGAGGACGGCACCCCCGCCACCACGGTGGACAACCCCTCGATTACCATCCGCGTGCTGAATGGCACCAGTTTCTCCGGTTTCGCGCAGGCGGTGGCCAAGGGATTGGAGAACCGCGGCTTTACGGTCCAGGGGTATGACACCCTGCGCGACAACAACAACGCCGGTGAAGGGTTCGTCACCACCGTGGAGCGCACGACCATCTACTTCGGGCGCAACGCCATCAACCAGGCGTATACGCTGAACGACAACTTCACCGACGCCATCATGGTGATGGACGACCGTGAGGATGCGCTGATCGATGTGGTGCTGGGCGCCACGTTCAAGAACCTGAAGGACACCAACGAGGTGCTGGCGCCGGGCTCGCCGATCGAGGACATCCAGGGCTGCCAGCCGGCGGATCAGATGGCCGACCTGCCGGCCGCCCTGGCGCACTGATCACAGCGCCGCGTACCAGCGCTTCAGCTCCTCCACGGCCGTGTCATGGTCCACCGGCCCGTTATCCAGCCGGTATTCCAACATGTGCTTGTAGGCGCGGCCGACCATCGGTCCGGGTTCGAGACCGAGCAGGTCCATGATCTCGTTGCCGTCGAGGTCCGGACGGATCGCGTCGAAGTCCTCCTTCTCCTTAAGGTTGCGCACGCGCTGTTCCATCTCATCCATGGCCGAAGCGAACACCATGGCCTTGCGGCGGTTCTGCGTGGTGGCGTCGGCGCGTGTCAGCCGGTTCAGACGCTCGTAGAGATGCCCGGCGTCCTTGACGTATCGGCGTACGGCCGAATCGGTCCACGGCTCGTCCACATACCCGTGGAAGCGCAGGTGCAGATTCACCAGCTCGGCCACATCATCCACCACATGATGATCGAAGTGCAGGGCCTTCAGACGCTTGCGCGTCATCTTGGCGCCCACGGCGTCATGGTGGTGGAAGCTCACCTTGCCGCCGGCCTCGAACCTGCGAGTCTTCGGCTTGCCGATGTCATGCATCAGCGCGGCCAGACGCAGCGTCAGATCCGGAGCGGGCACGGGGCCATCCGGACCGGTTTCCAGCGCCACGGCACGGTCGATGACGATCATCGTGTGCTCGAACACGTCCTTATGCCGGTGATGCTCGTCGATCTCCAGCTGCAGGGCGGGAATCTCCGGGAACACGATGCCGGCCAGACCGGACTCGACCAACGCCTCGATGCCCGCACGCGGCCGGTCGGACAGCAGCATCTTGACCAGCTCATCACGCACACGCTCGGCCGATACGATGCCGATGCGGTCGACCATATCGGTAATCGCCTCGGCGGTCTCCGGCTCGATGCGGAACCCCAGCTGCGCCACGAACCGCACCGCACGCATCATGCGCAGCGGGTCGTCGTCGAAGGACTGCCGCGGATCGACCGGGGTGCGCAGCACGCCCTTGGCCAGATCGTTCGCGCCCCCGAACGGGTCGACGAACTCCAGGTCGGGCACGCGCAGCGCCATCGCGTTGACGGTGAAATCACGCCGGGACAGATCCCCCTCCAACGTGTCGCCGTAGCTGACCTCCGGCTTACGGGAGTCGGGATCGTAGACATCCGAGCGGTACGTCGTCACCTCGACCTGGACCTCGGTGCCGTCGGCGCGGCGGCGCATGGCCCCCAACGTGCCGAATTTCCGCCCCATATCCCAGAAGCCGTCGCGTCCCCAACGGCGCAGGATCGGCTCGAACTGCTCCGGGCGCGCGGACGTACAGAAATCGAGGTCATGGGAACGACGGTGCAGCAGCATATCCCGCACCGGGCCACCGACCAACGCCAACTCATACCCCTCATCGGCGAACAGACGGCCCAACTCGATGGCTTCCGGCCACACTTCGAAACTCACGCGCACCCTTTCGGCAGACGAATCATTGCGCCTACCAGCATACCGTCACCCTTCCACGGCGGATAAACGCCGCGCACCCGACACCATTACCCCACCTGCACATAGAGTTGAGTAAGGTGGAAACCATGATTACGCCCGCAGACCTTGCACGCATGCTCGCGCATGCTGCGGGCAACCATGCCCGAAACCCGCTGGAACCGGACGAGCTGCTCTACACCTCCCAATCCCCGGAGCCCCGCCAGCCGGAACCCGCGCGCACGCCGACCCCCGCCATGATGCCGCCGCGACGCAACACCGACGGGCCGACCACGTTCGCTTCGCTGGACGCGCAGGAACTGCCGGTTGTCAGGGAGTACTCGGCGGGTGGCCTGGTATTCGACGACCACGGCCGTGTGGCGATCATCGCCCGGCATTCGCGCAGCGGCCACCTGGAATGGTGTCTGCCCAAGGGGCATATCGAGAAGGGCGAGACGCCCCAGCAGACGGCCGTCCGAGAGGTGCACGAGGAAACCGGCATCCTGGGCGAGGTCGTGGAGTCGATCGCCACCATCGATTACTGGTTCACCGGCACGAACCAACGCGTCCATAAACTGGTGCACCATTTCGCGCTGCGGCGCATCAGCGGCGAGCTCACCGTTGAGGGTGACCCGGACCATGAGGCCGAGGACGCGATCTGGGTGGACTTCGACGACCTCGACGACGTACTAAGCTATCCGAACGAACGCAAGATCGCATGGCTGTACGCCAGGAAACGCAACAGGCAGGAACAACAATCGTGACTCGCATCCCCGCTGGTATCGGACACCGCATATGCAGCCATGCCGTGGCATGGGTCACCGCCCTCATGCTGGCGGTGGCCATGGTCTGCATCCCGCAGGCGGTCGCCATGGACGACGGCACCGCCACGGACGCGGTCACCGTCGACATCAACACCGCCACGGCGCCGGTCACGGCGCAATCCGGATACCACCTCACGCTGGACATCACCAACCCCACCGATCACGCCCTGCCCGCGGGCACGGTCACTCTATCCACCAACGTCCACTACACCTTTATCTCACGCACCGATATCCAGCAGTGGGCGCAGGACGAGGTCGGCATCCCCACACCGCAGGTCCTTGCCGAGGTCCAGACCCCGGACATCGCCCCCGGCGGCACCGCGACCGTCGCCATCGATGTCGACGCCGATAACGCCGTGCTGACGTCCATCGCCGAGTGGAGTCCCAAGCCGCTGCGCGTCGACTTCCATACCGACGGCACCAGCGTGGAGACGCACACATTCCTGACACGTTCCGCCGAAGGACTGAACGGTGCCGCCACCCCGGCGCTGAACGTCACCGTGGCCCTGCCGTTGTCCAGCACCCAGTGGCAGGTCGACACGGATGACCTGACCACGTTGCTCACCGATGGTGCCGACGCCGACTCCGACGTGATCTCGTTGAGCAAGACCGGCGAGGCCCAGGTCAAGGAACAGACCCAACTGCTGAACAACCACCCGGGGGTGCAGGTCGTCGCCGACCCCACATATCTGGACGCCATGCGGATGCCGATCCGCAGTTCGGCCATCATGCAGCCCGCCGGATTCGACATCACCGCCTATGCGACGGCCGACACCAGCCGGTACGACCGCACCGGCATCCGCGCGGAGGACTGGAACGCCGCAACCGCCCTGGCGCAGTACCGGCAGGCGCTCGGCGACGACGAAGCCGAATTGGACGCCGTAGCCTGGCAGGGATCGGCATCGTGGACCCAGCAGGCGCTGACGACCGCCAAGCGGCAGGGGTATGACACCGTGGTCGCCACCAGCGATTTCATCGATATGTCCCTGGGCATCGTACGCACCGACACCACCGTGGTCCCCACCGACGCCGGCGATGTCACCGTGCTCGCGGCGCAGCCCGTTCTCAGCGGATTGGCGCAGGGCCAGGCCACCAGTCAGACCGCCACGGCGGAACGCACCGCGGGCGGCCGTCTGGCCCGGTTCGTGGCGCAAAGCGCGTTCTATCAGATGGAGCAGCCCTATACGGAACGCAACCTGCTCATCTGCCTGGACTCCTCCACGGACACCGCCACATTGGACGCCCTGCTGTCCGCCATCGAACAGTCGCCCTGGCTGCAGATGACGGACCTGCACACGCTGATGTCGGCCACGCCCTCCGCCACCGGACAGGACGCACTGCTCGCCGTGCCCGACGGCGATGGCGCCGGACAGGCCGTATCCGAGCGGTTCACACCCGCGTTGGACGCCTTGGGCAACGCCAACGACGTCGTCATCCGCTTCCGTGATTCCGTCCTCACCGATGCGCAGGAGGAATCGATGAAGGCCAGCGAGGACACTCAGGCGCTGGCTCGCCAGGACGCCGACAGCGTGACGCATCGTTCCGAGGACACCACCGCATGGGTCAACCAACTGCTGGCCGTGAACCGGCGATGCGCCCTGCATGCGCTGTCCTACAACGCCACCGCGGACAGCGCCACGCTCGCCGGGCCTCAGACCATCGCCGAGACCCTGTCCAACGCCGTCAGGATCACCCCCATCGAGAGCCTGAACGTGGTCAGCGAAACGGCGAATATGCCCGTCACCGTCAGCAACGCCCTGCCGTACCCGGTACGGGTCCAGGTTTCGGCGACCACCGATTCCATGACCATCGTCACCTCCCGGCTGGTTGACGTGGTCGTGCCGCCGACCAGCGAGGAGCAGACCACCCTGGCCATCCGCGTATCGACCTCGGGCACGGCCAACGCGCAGTTGACGCTGCTGGACCGTGAGGGGAACGCGTTCGGCGCCGCGCAATCGACCACCATCACCAGTGCGTTGCAGATCAGCGATATGAGCGGGTTCATCATCATCGTCTGCGCCGTGCTGCTCGGCATCGCAGGCCTCTGGCGACAGTTCCACCGTGTAAAGGACCCCGACGAATGAGCTCCTCAATCGGACGCAATTCACTGATCATGGCCTCCGGCACCGCGGCCTCGCGCGTGACCGGTCAGATCCGCACCATCCTGCTCGCCGCGGCGATGGGCACCACCGGCATGGCAGCCAACGCCTATCAGGCCGGCGCCATGATTCCTCAGGTCATGTTCACGCTGGTCTCCGGCGGTATCTTCAACGCCGTGCTGGTGCCCCAGATTGTGCGCACGCTGAACAGCAAGGACGCCGAGGAACGGCTCGACAAGCTCATCACCGTGGCCATCGCCCTTCTGCTGGCGGTCACGGCCCTCATGGCCGCGGCCACACCGCTGCTGACGACGTTGTACGTGAACGGCAGCCCGGAGCTGACCGCCCTGACCAACGCCTTCACGTTGTGGTGCATGCCGCAGATCTTCTTCTACGGGCTGTACACCGTCATCGGCCAGATTCTGGCGGCCAAGGACCATTTCGGCACCTATGCGTGGAGTTCCGTGGGCGCCAACGTGATCAGCTGCATCGGGTTCACGGTGTTCATCCTGCTGTTCGGCGGGGCCGACCAGCAGTCGGTTGAGTTCTGGACCGCCGATAAGCTGGCGCTGACCGCGGGCGCCTGGACCGCGGGTGTGGCGTTCCAGGCGCTGATCCTGTTCGTGCCGATGGCTCGCATCGGCATCCGGTACCGTCCGCGCTGGGGGCTGCGGGGCATAGGCCTGCGTTCGATGGGGCCGGTCGCCGCGTGGAGCGTCGGCGTGGTGGTCATCAACCAGCTGGCCAATATCATCAACACCCGCATCACCACCAACGCCCCGGAGACCGCCGAGATGCGGCTGGGGCTCAGCCAGTTCGACGTGGCGGGCAACGCCACCTACCAGAACGCCTACACCCTGTTCATGCTGCCGTACTCGCTGATCGCCGTCTCGGTGGCGACCGCGATGTTCCCGCAGATCTCCCGCGCACTGGCCGACCATGATCTCGACGACGCACGCCGGCAGCTCAGTTCGGCGTTGCGCAATGTCGGCGTGCTGATGTTCTTCTTCGCGGCCGCGTTTGCGGTGATTCCCGCGCCGATCACCCTGGCGCTGCTGCCGTCGGTGAGCGTGGACGAGGCGCTGCTGATTGCGGGGCCGCTGGTGGGTCTGGGCATCGGCCTGCCGATGACCTCGGCGTATCTGATTATTCAGCGCACCTTCTTCGCGTTCGAGGACGGCAAGCATCCCTTCGTGTTCGCATTCGCCGCCTCCGGCGTGCAGGTAATCACCGTGGTTGCGGCCACGTTCCTGTTGCCGCCGCAATACTGGGTCACCGCGCTGGGCGCTTCCGTGTCCGTGGGCAACATCCTGTGCTTCCCGCTGCTGTTGTGGATGCTGCGCCGCCGGTTCGGCAATCGAATCGATGGCATGCGTTTGGCACGTTCGTACGGCAAGGCCATCGCGGCCGCCGTTGCCGCCGCGGCCGTGGGCATTGTCCTGCTGGATCCGGTGTATGCATTGGTCGGTGCCGATTTCGGCGCCGATGCGGTGAACTGGCTGCAGGCCGTCGGCATATGCGTGGTATCGACCATCGTGATCACCGTGGTGTACGTGGGCGCCCTGTGGCTGATGCGTTCCGATGAGCTTTTGGCGGCGATCGGCATGGTGCGTTCCCGGTTCGGCGGCCGTACCGCGCGCAGCGGCGCCGCGGATACCGCAAAGGGGCAGAAGCCGCGGGATACCCCGGATTCTTCGGCCATCCCCGCCGATACAATAGCTACTAGTTCGCAACAAGCGTCCATTTCAGTGTGCTCGGGAGTTGAGGGAAGCATGAGACCGCAGTTGGGAGATACCATCATCAGCCGTTACGTTTTGGTGTCGCCGCTATGCGAGGAACAGGGGCTGCAGGTCTGGAAGGCCACCGATCAGATCCTTGACCAGGAATGCCAGCTGTTCATCATCCTGGACGCAACGGCCGTTGGGGAGGCCGATACCGCCGCATCGGTGCTTGCGGCGTCGAACGAACACCATTGCACGCCCATCCTGCATATCCATCATGAGGATGACGCGCTGATCGTCGTAACCGAACCCGATGCCGGCATGAGTCTGTCCGAGTACCTGGGCAGTGAGCATTTCGGTGCATTGGGGTACGACGCCATCCGCTCCATCATCGGAGACACCGCCTATACGGTGCGTCACCTCATGGACAACGGTGTCGTGCACCATGCGATTGACGCGGATACCGTGCGCGTGTCCACATCCGGTGTCCAGTTGGCGGACACTCCGGTGAGCATGATGATTGCGGATCCCGTCGAATCCACCGACATTCCTTCCGCCGAGGAACTTGCGGTCCGTCAGCTTTCGGCGTTGCTGTACCAGTTGCTGACCCATCGCCGGTTCGATGCAGCGTCAGACGTGGAAGCGCTGCCGGAGGATACGCCGTATGAATTCCGACTGATCTGCTCCCGCGGACTGCGCATCGGGGATGAGGATACGCCGTTGGCCTCGATTCCCGAGTTCATGGCGTTGCTGAACACGTGGGTCACCGTTCCGGAGTTGGGCGATCAGCATCTCGCTCCCCCCTCCGCCGCCGGTCAGGCCTCCATCGAACGTATCGCGATTCGTCCGACCGCCGTTGAGGATCTCCTCCCGCTGCCCAAGCTGGTGACCTCCCGACCGATTGCCGACGAACCGGATGCCGACGAGGACAGCATATCAGCGGAGCAACCGTCAGCGGCAACCGCCGTCGCGGCCGCAACCGCCAATCCCGTCAAGTCACTCTGGCATAAGGGACGCGCGCTGCTGTCCGAAGGCATCGATTCGGGGCATCATACCGGCGACTCCGACAACCTGTTCGGCGGCCAGTACCCGACACAGGAACCGTTGGGCAACGAACGGTTGACGGTTCCGCTGGATGTGTCCGGCGTACGTGTCGAACCGGCCAATCCTTTTGAGGAGACCAGCCGCATCCCTGTCATCGACGACAACGGCGTTCCCGTCGAATCCGCATCCACCCGTGCCCTGCAGACCGAGCAGACGGTACCGGACGGAACGGTTCCGCCCAGCTTCACGCCGACGCAGGTGGTACGCGCCGAGGATCTGGACGACGAGGACGTATCCGACCAGACGATCTTCGGCCGGCTCACCACCAAAACCGTGGCAATCATCGCCGCCGTGGTCGTTCTGATTGCGGCGCTGTTCGGCACGATGCACATCCTGTCCAACAACTCGAGCGACCCGAACATCACCCAGACCGATGGCGAGGCCTGGCCGGAGTTCAACCCCGACGAGGTGCCGTTCGGCAGCGATGACGCAACCGCCGCATCCGACGACGAGTCCGACGACACCGCCAAGGACGAGGACAAGACCGAGGATGAAGCCGATGAATCCGAGGACCAGTCGGATACGACCGACTCGACCGAACAGGATGGGCAGGACGGCAAGTCCGAGGATGCCGAGGACAAGTCCGACGCGCCACGTGAGTTCATCACTGCGGATAAAGAAGCTTCCGCCGTACCGACTCCTCGCCACGTCAACACCACGCCGTTCAAGATCCAGTCGGAATCGTTCATCAACGCGCCGTCGGCGAACGGCTACGGGTATGCGGTGCATCTGGCCCAGCCGCAGGATGTCTACCGCATGGTCATCACCATACGTTCCTCCGGCGGACGTGGATATGTCAAGGTCAACACCACCGACCCCAATGCCGGTGAGCAGGTGGCGGAGTTCACATTCGCCGAGGGCGGCACCACCGAGGTCATGTTCGACAAGATGGTGAACACCCAGGATATCCTGCTGTGGGTGCCGACCGAGGATCTGCCGAAGAACCAGCTGTACATCGACGAGATTCAGTTCTTCTGATCCGTCTTCCCTTGTGGTTTCCACGGGAACGTTCCGAACCCTGCACCGTACGGAGTTCGGAACGTTTTGCATACAAGGAGGATCCAGCCTTGTCCGGCCATCATCGTTCCCTACCGTTGTATTGCGTGATTGGCGCCGACGCGCTCTCCCGCGCAGGCAACGCCATGACCACCATCGCCATCCCGTTGATCGTGCTCAACCAAGGCTACTCAGCGGCGCTGCTGTATGGCCGCGCAGATTCCGTTCCCCCTGGTCCTGGCGGTCATCGCCATAGCGGGGTTGTCTGCCGGTTCCATCAACCCGATGATCGACACCATTCTCTACGCGTTGATTCCCGGAGATATCCGCGCGCGCACGTTGGGGGCAATGACCGCAGCGGTCACCGCCGGCATGCCGTTCGGCAGTGTGATGGCCGGTTATCTGGGCCAGTCCATGCCGCTACCGTTGGCATTCGCCATCATCGGCGGCTGCTATGCCGGCGTTTTCGCACTGACCGGATTCGGCCGGCACTGGCGGAAGTTCAATGAGTCCTTCCGTCACGCCACGGAAGTCTGAACCAAAGCGAGCGGCAATTTCCCTGTGAACGGAAACGATGATGCGTCATCCCATGTGTTCGGATATTGTTGAGGCATGAGCGATATTCAGGATGTTGTCATTATCGGTTCCGGCCCCGCCGGATACACCGCGGCCATCTACCTGGGCCGCGCCGGGTACCGCCCGCTGGTTATAGCGGGTGCCCTCACACCTGGTGGGCAGTTGGTCAATACCACCACCGTGGAGAATTTCCCCGGATTCCCCGACGGGATTCTGGGCCCCGATCTGATGGATGCCATGCAGCGGCAGGCCGAACAGTTTGGCGCCCGTCTGGTCTGGGACGACGTGGTATCCGTCGATTTCGGCGATGACGTTCACACCGTCACCTGCGATCAAGGTGATGTGTTCCAGGCCCGCACCGTTGTGGTGACCACTGGATCCACAGTGCGCAAGCTCCAGGTTCCCGGGGAGGAGACCTTCGCCGGGCGCGGTGTCTCCTACTGCGCCACATGCGACGGATTCTTCTTCCGCAACAAGCCGATTGTGGTCGTCGGTGGCGGCGATAGCGCCTGCGAGGAGGCGCTGTTCCTCACCCGATTCGGTTCCTCGGTTACATTGATCCACCGTCGCGATGAATTCCGCGCCTCAAAGATCATGCAGGAACGAGTCCGTTCCAACCCGGATATCACATTGATGATGAACACCGTGGTTGAGCGGGTCAACGGCTCTGACGCCGGTGCCGAATCGATTACCGTACGTAACCGCGCCACGGATGAGGTGACCGATGTTCCGGCCAACGGCATCTTTGTGGCCATCGGGCATACCCCTGCCACAGATTTTCTGCATGGCGCCCTGGCGCTCGATGACGACGGCTATATCCTTGTGGATGGTGCTTCGACCCGCACATCCGTTCCGGGCGTCTTCGCCGCCGGCGATGCCGTGGATCGTGTCTACCGTCAGGCCATCTCCGCGGCCGGCATGGGATGCAGGGCCGCACTCGATGCGCAACGGTATCTGTCGGGCGACTGATCTCCCCCATTGATTCAACGCGGAAGCCCCGCACATCACGACGTTCAACCGTGGTGTGCGGGGCTTCTGTTTCACGTGAAACTTTGTTCGCGGCGATTCTTTACACCCATCCCGCTTGGTCGTCATCCTGCCGTGCCGGAGATTCGGGAACCAGCAGCTTCATGATGCGGTCCATATCCTCTGGAGAAGAGAACACGATCTCAATACGACCATGCTTCGCCGTGCCTTTGATGGACACCTTGGTATCGAAACGATTCTCCAACGATTGCTGAATGGCTGATCCAACCCAAGGATTAGCGGCATGAGTCCTGCGTTTCTTGGGCTGTTCCGACGCCGCCACCTGCATTGATACGATCTCTTCGGTGCTGCGCACCGAAAGACCCTCGCCGATGATGCGATCGGCCAGCTTCTCCATCGCCTCTTCGGTGGGCAACGCCAGCAACGCCCTGGCATGCCCAGCAGAAAGCACACCCGATGCGACCTTCTTCTGCACCGTGACCGGGAGATTCAACAGTCGCAGGGTGTTGGCAATCTGCGGACGTGACTTGGAGATCGATTTCGAGAGTTGCTGTTGTGTCAATCCGAATTCATCGATCATCTGCTGATAGGCGGCAGCCTCTTCCAGAGGATTCAGCGCAACTCGGTGCAGGTTTTCCAGCAACGCGTCACGCAGCATATCGTTATCCGACGTTGTCTTGACAATGGCCGGAATCGTTTCCAACCCAGCCAACTTCGAGGCACGCCAACGCCGTTCGCCCATCACCAGTTCATACTGGCTTGGAGACAGCCGGCGAACTACGATGGGCTGCAGTACTCCGACCTCACGAATCGAATCGGACAGCTCACGCAGATCATCCTCATCGAAGATCGTTCTCGGCTGGTGGGCGTTGGGGACGATCGCATCCAAGCGCAACTCATCCAGATATCCGCCCTGCACCGGCTGCAGCTCCACCTCCGGCTCAGCCTCAGATGTTTCACGTGAAACCTTTGGCTCAGGTTCTTTGGCCTTCGGAGCAGGTGCCGCCGGCTGGGTCAGCGTGGTGTCAAAGAACATGTCGCTCGGGTGCACGATGGTGTCCAGCGACGGCATCGACGCACGTTTGCCTGACGTCTTTCGTCCGCTTCTGGTGGCGCCGGATGGTTTCGACCCGGCCTGCGCGGCTGGCTGCTTCGCTTCACCATGCGGAGCCGTTTCAGGTAGCGGTGTTTCAGACGTCGGAGTCTCGGACGGCAGAGCCTCCCCCGGAAGCGCGGGGAACAACGCGCCCAATCCCTTACCCAAACGTGAACGTGTGGACATCACCGCTCCCCTTTCCTCTTGTCGATGGCATCCAACACCATCGGCGAACGTTGTGCAATTTCCAATGCCGCTTCGCCATATGAGATGGCCCCCACGCCGTGTGCGTCATAACGGATGACGGTCTGATTGAAGCTGGGCGCTTCGGAGATCTTCACGGTGCGTGGAATGGTGGTGTCCAGCACGATGGTGGGGTAATGCTTCTTCACCTCGTCGAAGACTTCACGACTCAGCAACGTACGGCGGTCGAACATCGTGACCAGCATTGTGGAAACAATCAGCGCAGGATTGTAATGCTCCTGTACCAGCCCGATGGTGTTGATGAGCTGTCCCAATCCCTCCAACGCGTAATATTCGGCCTGGATCGGGATCAGCATCTCCGTGACCGCGCACATCGCGTTGATGACCAATAGTCCCAAGCTCGGAGGGCAATCGATGATGACATAGTCCAGATCATGATCGGCGAGATGCGCGTCGAGCGCCCGCTTCAACAGGAAGGTGCGATCGGGCATATCCGCGACTTCCAGCTCGGCACCGCTGAGATCGATGGAGGCTGGCACCACCTGCAATGATGAAAAATCCGGACACGGTTGCATCACTTCCGCAATGGACAGCCGTCCTTCCAGCACGTCATAGACGGAAGGCTGCCCCGATGAGTGCATAATCCCCAATGCAGTGGAGGCGTTGCCCTGAGGGTCCATATCGATGACCAATACATGAGCACCGTGATCGGCTAGTGCCGCGGCAACATTCACCGTAGTGGATGTTTTGCCCACGCCACCCTTCTGGTTGGCGACGGCAATGCAACGGGTACGCTGTGGTTTGGGAAACACGGATTGCTGAAGTCGGCGATATCGGCTGGCTGCATCCACTATATCGGCGCCTAACGGCGAGCCACCGCCTTGAAAGATCCGTTGAATCGTCTCAGCGGCAGACTCGATTCCGTGTTGTTGCTCCGCCATGAACAGCCCTCCTCAGTTTTACCAGTACCTTCAAGTCTCACTGTGCGCATGGACATTGCACAGCCTTCGTCAACCATGTGGATAATGTCATCAACAATGTGGATAACTCATTCCACAAGTCAACATGAATTGCCGATAATCGTTGATATTTCAACGAAAAAGTTATCCACAGAATTATCCACACATACGTGGATAACTGTGGATAACGCTTATCGTTTGCGCACAATAACCACGTGGGTCGGCTCCAGATCACCGCCGACCGGGGCCACAACCACGCGTGCGCGCATACCCCCTGCGGTACGAATAACACGCTCGGCCTTGTCCAGTTCCACCTGGGCAGAACGCCCCTTCAAGGCGATCAGGCTGCCTTGGGGCTTGAGCATCGGCAACGTCCAGCCGGTCAATTTCGTCATGGGAGCCACAGCCCTGCAGGTCACCGCATCGAACGGTCGCACCTGCGCATCTCGCCGCTTCAGCGCAGCGATGATCTCTTCGGCGCGCGCCCTGATCACCGTCACATTGGACAGCCCCATAAGCTCCACACACTCATGCAGCCACTCCACACGACGCTCCATCGGTTCTATCAACGTGAAGCGATGTTCCGGCATGCAAGCCGCAGCCACAATACCCGGGAATCCCCCACCACTGCCGACATCGGCGATCGATGCGCTCGTCTTGCCGATCTCACGTCGGATGAACGGCACAATGGCCGCCGAATTCAGGATGTGCCGCTCCCACAGGATTCCGACATCCCTTGGTCCGATCAGTCCTCTGGGCTCCCCTTCCGTGGAAAGTTTCACGTGAAACTTCCGCAAGCGCGGCAACGCCTCCCCAAGCACCTCTTCGAGAATCGGAGAATCATCCAACGGATCATGAATCTCGGCATCTTCGGGCATGAACGCATCCTCTCATTCGATACATACAATGATGGAGGACCGACAACGGTCCTCCATCATATCTTATACTTCGAAACCCAATGTCCACAATATGGACATCACTCGTCGTTACCGGCTTTCATATACACAGTCACGTAGCGATGGGGTTCCTCGCCATGCGAGCGGGACTTGAGCCCCTCCTCGCGCACCACATCGTGGATCACCTTGCGCTCGAAGGAATTCATCGGCTTGAGGTTGACCGGTTCGCCGGTCTCGCGCACCTCATCCACGGCATCCAACGCAACGTCACGCAGATGCTGCCGCTTACGCTTCAGGAATCCATCGACATCCACAATGAGATGGGAACGCTCGCCGGTCTTCTGCTGCACCGCAAGACGCGTCAGCTGCTGCAACGCGTCCACCACCTCGCCATGACGGCCGATCAGATGCTTGATGTCCGAATCGTCATCGGCAACGATCTGCACCATGGGGCGGTTATTGCGGACGCCCAACTCGATATCGCCTTCGTAATCGACGATATCCAGCAGGCCCTCAAGATAATCGGCGGCGATGTCGGCTTCATCATTGAGCTGATCCATCGTTTTCTCGTCGTCATCCTGCGCCATTGTTCTGTACTCCTTACTCGAGGGGTTGTTGTTCAAGTCGTTCACCGATACCGAGCTTACGCGGTATCGGAAAAGGATGCGTCCCCGCCATCCGACATACGGCGGGGACGCAACGATCGTTATTTCTTCTTCCGCTTCTTACGCTGCGGCTGCTGGCGCTGATACCCCTGGGTCTCGCGCCGTTCGGCCTCCTCCTTGGCCTTGACCAGCTCCTCCTCCTCGAGGGAGATCTGGCCCGCCTTGGCACGGCGGGCGTTCTCACGGTCATGGTCGCGGATCTTCTTGCGCTCGGACGCCGGGGATCCCGGGGTCGGGAAGTTGTAGATCTGCCACATCGAACGCAGCAGGTTGCAGATGTTGTTGGTCAGCCAGTACACCAGCACGGCGAACGGCATCGCGATGCCGGAGAAGATGTACATGATCGGGAACACCCAGAGCATCATCTTCTGCATCATGGCGGCCTGTCCGACCATGGCCTCCTGGTTCATGTTGCGCTTCATGCTGTTGTACTGCATGAACCACATGCAGGCGCACATCAGCGCCACGAAGATGCCGATGACGATCTTGCCCGACGTGTCCGCCGTGGTGAAGTTATCGGTCACGCTCACCCCGAACACGGTGGTCTGGGAGAATTCCTCGGCGGTCGCCTGGTCGAACGCGCCCAAGGCGGCACGCTTGCCGTCGGCGATGTAGGGGATGGCGGACAGCACATAGAACATGCACATGAACACCGGGCCCTGGATGAGCATGGGCAGGCACGAGCCGGCGGGGTTCGCGTCGTTGTCCTGGTACAGCTTCATCATCTCGCGGCTCAGCGCCTCTTTGCTGGCCTGGTCGGTTTTGCCCTTGTACTTGTTCTGGATGTGCTGCATCTTGGGCTGAAGCGCCTGCATCTTGCGCATCGACTTCATCTGCCGGTAGTACAGCGGGAAGATGCACGCGTGCACCACCAGCACCAGGAAGACGATGGACAGCACCCAGGAGAAACCGATCGGCGACATGCCCAGCAGCTTCAGGAATTCATGGAACAGGTTCATCACCTGCGTCATCAGCCATTCGATCGGCGTCAGAATCTTGTACAGCCAACCGAAGAAGCTGGTATCCAGCAAAAACTCGTTCGAAGTATTCATGATCAGGCCTTCTCCTTATCGTCCCAGGCCAGTGGTGTCAACCGAGGCTCCTCGTGAGCCTTGGACCAGGAAAATCTGTAGAACAGCGAATACCGTTGGGGTACGTCATCGATCCCGCCACGACTCCACGGCCGGCATCTGAGCAGACGCAACACCGCCAACAGTCCTCCACGGCACGCGCCGAACCGTTCAATGGCTTCTATGGCGTACCGAGAGCACGTGGGATAGTACTTGCAGCATGCAGGGGTGTTCGCGGAGATATAACGCTGATACCACCGGATACACCGAATCATGCCCCTGCCCACGCTGCCGTTCATCGTTGTCCCGATTTGCGCGCGATGGATTCGAACAGGGAATGAATCTGGCCATCCAACGAAGCGAAGGATGCGGATGAAGCGCTGGGCTTGGCCCGGAGCACCACATCGCAGTTCGGGGGCAACGCATCCTGATGATGTGCCGCCGATACCCGGAACCGACGTTTGACGGTATTCCTGGTTACCGCATTGCCAACGGCTTTGGACACAGCGAGGCCGAGACGACGATGACCATCCGCCGGGGTTGCAGCCTCCGAAACATCGTCGCGCACCAGATAGTGCGCGACGATGTCCGAATCAGAGACCCTGCGGCGGCGTTTCAGCACCGCGACGAATTCACGGTGGCTCCTCAGCCGCTCCACGCTGTCCCGCGCTGTTGGAATCAGGCGGAGAGGGACTTGCGGCCCTTGGCGCGACGACGGTTGATGACGGCGCGGCCGGAACGGGTGCGCATACGCAGACGGAAGCCGTGCTTCATGTGACGACGGCGGTTGTTCGGTTGGAATGTCCTCTTCATAATCTAATGCTCCCGGTGTTTTTGCCACGCCTGAGCGCGGCTCCTCATGAGTCAAGCTCTACTAACGTACTCTGACCCCTACCCCAAGTCAAAACACCGGACGCGTTTGTTCAAGCCGACTTCACAAACACCGGCCGTAAAACGTTGGAATGGTGCCGCACATATGCGGAAAGTTATCCACAAATTACACGAATGTTATTCACAATCCAGTCATTTCAACACGCAAGGGTGTGGATAACTTCCTCGATTCGGAGTAAACATGGACTACTGTATTTCAGTTGTCAACAACACGCTGCAATGAGGAAAGGGACCCTGGTGGCTGATACGACGATCAACCCTGCGGCAACGCAGGCGGCCGACATCTGGTCGGACGCGCTGGCCATTCTCCATAGCAGCACCTTGTCGGCCCGCGAAAAGGGATGGTTCGAGGACGTCGTGCCCGAAGCGGTGTTCGGCACCACCATCGTGCTGTGCGTCAGCAACGCCGAGGTCCAGCAGACCTTGCAGACCACGCTCAACGAATCACTGATGAATGCGCTGCGGATCGCCTCGGGACAGGAGATGTTCCCCGCGTTCAAGATCGCGCCCGCCGTCGAGGAACGCCCAGCCGCGCAGACTGAGCGGCCGCATGCCAAGCCCGTCCGGCACGAGGAGCGCACGCCGGAGGTCCCGTCCGCATTCGACCCGTACGCGGGCAAGACCTCGGTCCAGGGCCAGCTGCCCATTCCCGCCATGATCCCGTCGCAATCGTTCGAGAGCGGCGAGCGTGGACCGGCGCTGGATCCGGAGACGCATTTGAATAAGAATGCGACGTTCGACACGTTCGTGCCCGGCGACTCCAACCGCTTCGCACGCACCGTCGCCCTCGCCGTCGCCGAAGGATCAGGACAGGACTTCAACCCCCTATGCATCTACGGCGGATCAGGACTGGGCAAAACCCACCTGCTCAACGCCATCGGCAACTACGCCCTCGTCAAGGACCCCACCCTCAAGGTACGCTACGTCACATCCGAGGAATTCACCAACGAATTCATCGACGCCCTCCAGAACCCCAACCAAAGCCAGGGCCGCATCGCCGAATTCAACCGACGCTACCGCCAGGTCGACGTCCTCCTGATCGACGACATCCAGTTCCTCGGCGGCAAGGAAGCCACCCTCGAACAGTTCTTCCACACCTTCAACAGCCTCTACCAGGCCAGCAAACGCATCGTCATCGCCAGCGACGTCGCACCCAAAAACCTCAAAGGATTCGAAGCACGCCTCATCAGCCGGTTCGACGCCGGTCTGACCGTGGACGTTAAGCCGCCGGACCTGGAGACCCGCATCGCCATCCTGCGCATGATGAGCGGCATGAACGGCGTCACCATACCCAACGACGTCCTGGACCTGATCGCGGAACGGTTCACCGAGAACATCCGAGAGCTCGAAGGCGCCCTCACGCGCGTCACCGCGGTCGCCTCGCTCAGCAACCAACCCGTCACCAAGGCGTTGGCGGAACAGACGCTGCAGGACTTCTTCACCACGGACGTGGAGGTCAAGCCCTCCGACATCATCGGCCAGGTCGCCAAGTACTTCCACCTGACCTTCGATCAGATCGTCGGACGCACGCGAACCAAGAACGTGGCGTTGGCCCGGCAGATCGCCATGTACCTGTCCCGCGAGATGACCAGCATCAGCCTGAAGGACATCGGCGACGTGTTCGGCGGACGCGACCACACCACCGTCATGCACGCATGCACGCGCATCAGCGACGAGATGCGGGAGAAGCAGGAGATCTACAACTACGTGATGGAGCTCACGGTGCGTCTCAAGCAGCGTTCCGCGGAGTGACGTCCCGCAACCGCGGGGGTCATTGCGGGGCACCGCTATACTCGTAGCATGATTGCCCGTCGGCAGCAGGCCATGACCGGGTGATGCGTTGGAATAACGAGTCCCGGCCGGCGTCCCTGCGCTCGGGCGAGACTCATGATGATGAGGGAGATGCCCATGCGCCAAGGTTTTGACAATGACAAGTACATCGAACTGCAGGCCGCGCATATCCGGGAACGCATCGCCCAGTTCGGCGGCAAACTGTATCTGGAGTTCGGCGGCAAACTCTTCGACGACTACCATGCCAGCCGCGTGCTGCCGGGGTTCCAGCCCGATACCAAGTTCCGCATGTTGAAGAGCCTGGCGGAGGACGTCGAGATCATCATCGCCATCAACGCCAACGACATCGAGAAGAACAAGGAACGCGGCGATCTGGGCATCACCTACGACGAGGATGTGTTGCGCCTGGCGGACATCTACCGCACCAACGGCCTGACCGTGGCCGCCGTCGTGCTGACGCAATATGCCGGGCAGCAGGCGGCGGACGTCTTCCGCCACCGTTTGCAGATGCTCGGCATTCCCTGCAAGCTCCATTACCCGATCGAGGGATACCCGCACGACATCGATCTGATCGTCTCCGAGAACGGATACGGACGCAACGAGTACGTGGAGACCACGCGTCCGTTGGTGGTGGTGACCGCGCCGGGGCCCGGTTCGGGCAAACTGGCCACATGCCTTTCCCAGGTGTATCACGAGCACGAACGCGGCATCGCCGTCGGCTACGCCAAGTTCGAAACCTTCCCCGTGTGGAACCTGCCCCTGAAGCACCCGGTCAACATCGCCTACGAGGCCGCCACCGTCGATCTGGACGATTCCAACATCATCGACCCGTTCCATCTGGAGGCCTACGGCAAGACCACGGTGAACTACAACCGTGACGTCGAAGCGTTCCCCGTGGTCAAGGCGCTGATGGAGAAGATCCTGGGCACCTCCCCCTACCAGAGCCCCACCGACATGGGTGTCAACATGGTGGGCTTCGCCATCACCGATGACGAGGCCTGCGCCGAGGCCGCCAGGATGGAGATCGTGCGGCGCTACTTCACCGCGGCCGTGCAGGTCAAACGCACCGGCACCGGCCAGGAGTACGTGGACAAGCTCGAACTCATCATGAAGAAGGCCGGGGTCTCCAAGGATTACTCACCCGCGCGCTCGGCGGCCCTGCTCAAGGAGGAGGCCACGGGGACGCCGGCCGGCGCCATGATCCTTCCGGACAACTCGGTGGTCACCGGCAAGACCTCCGACCGTCTGGGGGCCGCCAGCTCCCTGCTGATGAACGCTCTCAAGCAGGTCACCGGCGTGGATATGGAGCTGGAGGTCATCTCCAACGAGGCCATCGAACCCATCAGCCGGCTCAAAACCCAGCAGCTCGGCAGCCATAATCCGCGTCTGCACCCTGATGAGACGCTGATCGCACTCTCCATCACCTCCGCCACCAGCGAGGTCGCGGCCCGCGTGCTGGCCGGTCTGCCGAAGCTGCGCGGCTGCGACGCGTTCTTCTCGGTCATCATCTCGGCTTCCGACGAGGCCCTGCTCAAGCGCTTGGGCATCAACGTGTGCTGCGAGCCGAAATTCGAACGCTCGACGTACTACCACAAGTAGTCAGCAGGCGCTGCTGCGCCACCGCATACGACGCCCTCCCTGCGGTCACCGTGGGAGGGCGTCGTCATATTCGTATGCACAAAGTTATCCACATACTTATTCACAAATGTGGGTAAACCCTCTGGATAACTGGTGGACGACACGCAAAATCGCGGTGGACAATGCGTGCGCAACCCCACCTACAATGTGGATACGCACGGAACCGCCCGTTGCCGGTGGATAACTTCAAGACTTATCCACACGCTGTCCTTCACTTATCCACATTCACACACCTGTGGATAACCGTTCTCCCGCATACGATCCAGATTGTTATCCACATATCCACCGTGCTTATGGTGTTGACTATTCCCCGTGTACAGGTAATCGCCGCAACCATAACGTCCGCCCCCAGACTCCCGTTCCGTTCATCACGGCAACAGCTAGAATGAACTCAGCACCTGAACGAAACGAGGACAGCATGAAAGTCGAAATCGATTCCGCAGCTCTGGCCGATGCCGTGGCCTGGACCACACGCGTCATTGACGCCCGTCCCGCCAACCCGATTCTGGCGGGTATCCGTCTTGAAGCCATCGACGGCACCCTACAACTTTCCGCATTCAACTACGAAATTTCCGCCCGCCATCACATCGAGGCAGGCATCGACGAACCCGGCACGGCCCTGGTGCTCGGCAAGCTGCTGGCCGACATCACCAAGTCACTGCCTGCGGAAAAGACCTACCTGTCCACCGACGCCTCGACGCTGACCATCAGTTCCGGCAAATCCACCTTCACTCTGCAGCTCATGCCGGATACCGAATACCCCGATCTGCCGATCGTGCCGGCCAAGATCGGCCAGGTCGATGCGCCGACCTTCGTGCAGGCCGTGTCCCAGGCCAGTGTTGCCGTCTCCCGCGAGGAGAACCGTCCGGTGCTGACCGGCGTCCGCATCCAGTTCGAGGGCGACAAGGTCGTCATGACCTCCACCGACCGCTTCCGCCTGTCCCGCTCCAGCTTCTCCTGGACCCCGCAGGACCGCGACCTCAGCACCACCACGCTGGTACGCGGCTCCCTGCTGCGCGACGTGGCCCGCTCGCTGGACGAGCACCAGAACGTGGTTCTGGACCTCGATACCGACACCCCGTCGCTGCTGGGCTTCGAGAACGCCGGACGCACCTCCACCTCGCAGGTCATCGACGGCGAATTCCCCGCCGTGGACCGTCTGTTCGCCGACGAATACCCGATCCAGGCCGTGATCGACAAGCAGGTGCTGCTGGGGGCCATCAAGCGCGTGGCGCTGGTGGCCGAACGCAACGCCCCGATCCGCATGGTGTTCGAAGGCCAGGAACTCACCCTGTCCGCAGGCGCCGTGGACGAGGCGCAGGCCATCGAGACGCTGGACATCGACATGGACGGCGACGACATCACCGTGGCCTTCAATCCCTCGTACCTGATCGAAGGCCTGAGCGCCATCACGGAACCGTTCGTGCGCATGAAGATGACCACCGCCGTCAAGCCGGTGGAGTTCAACGGCCAGCAGGAAGCCGATTCGGACGAATCGATGGACTACCGCTACCTGCTGGTGCCGATGCGCTTCAACAACTGAGAGCCGAGGCCGCGGGGTGCATATTACACGGCTGGCGCTGGACCATTTCCGTTCATGGACCCGGTGCGTGGTGGATTTCGAACCGGGCATCACGGTGCTGTACGGGGCCAATGGTCTGGGCAAAACCAATCTGGTCGAGTCCATCGAAGTCCTCGGTACCGGCGCCAGCCACCGGGCCTCCACCCTGGCCCCGCTCATCCAGCAGCACGCCGCCTCGGCCACCATCCGCGTCAATACGTCAGAGGCGGCATCGGACGGGCGTGATCCGGCGGACACCACGTATGAGATCACCCTTAACGCCCGTGGCGCGAACCGTGCCCGCATCAACGGCGGCGCCTCCCACTATATGAGGGATATCGTCGGCAGGGTGCCGTGCATCGCCTTCGCACCCGAGGACCAGCGATTGGTGGCCGGCGACCCCTCCGCGCGCCGAACCTTGCTCAACCAGTCCGGGGTGCTGCTGGCCCCCGAGTATGCGGATCTGCTCCAGCAGTGCACCCATATCGCCAAGCAACGGGCGGCCTTGCTCAAACAGTTGGGGCAGCGGGCGGATGACGCACCGGCGGCGTTGAGCGGTCTGGAGATCTGGACGGGGCAGTTCATCGAGGTCGGCGTGGAACTGACCAGGCTGAGGGCGTCCCTGGTGGGCCGGCTGAAGGAGCCGTTCTCCCGCATCTATGCCGCCGTGGCGGGCGAGGGACAACAGGCGGAACTGGCCTATCAGCCCTCGTTCGATGAGGTCCTGCTCTTCGACCAGCCGGAACAGGAGCTCAGCCGCCACTTCCAGCGGTTGTATGCGGGCGAGGTGGCGCGCGGGCAGAACCTGATCGGTCCGCAGCGGGACGACATGACCGTGCTGCTCCATGGCATGCCGGCCCGTGAGTTCGCGTCCAACGGCGAGATGTGGACGTTGGCGTGGGCGCTGAAGATGGCGCTGCACGCGCTGGTGGCGCAGGAGCGCGGCATCGACCCGATCATCATCCTGGACGACGTGTTCGCGCAGTTGGACGATGCACGACGCCGTCAGATCATGGAGTTCGCGCAGGGCCGGGAGCAGGTGTTCATCACGGCGGCGGCCCGGAACGACATCCCTGCATCACCGGGGATGCACGTCATCGACGTGGCGCAGCTGGCGGAGAGCCAGCGTCTGGCCCACGACCCGGACGCGATGGCGCAGGAATTCCTGGAGAATATGCGGCGATCCGCGGATGCGGGTGAGGCATGAGCGTTCCCGCCGTCGTACTGCTGCACCTGGATCAGCGCCGGCTGCCCGCCGAGGTGTTCGACCGGCTGATGGCCCGGTCGGATTCGCGCCGCGACCGTGAGCGCAAGGCGGAGGAGGCCTGGGAGAACTTCGGCAAGCCCGGTCGTGACCCGGATACGTTGGGCGGGGTGCTGGGGACGATTGCCGGCGAGAGCCATTGGGTGCCCCATCTGAAGGTGGCGCAGCTGCGTACCCAATGGAATCTGGTGGTGGGCGATGCGATCGCCGCGCATTCGCAGGTCGCGGATTTCCGCGACGGCGTGCTGACCATCCGCGCGGAATCCCCGGTGTGGGCCACGCAACTGAACTATCTGGTTCCGCAGTTGACGGCGACGATCCGGGAACGGCTGGCGGGGCTCGATATCGAACGCATCCAGGTCACCGGACCACGGCAGTCGCAGGGCCGATACGTCCATATGCGGCGCTGGGGCCGATAATGGCGCTCTAGGCGCAAAGTCCCTGTAGACGAGTAGGGTATTAGATAGAGTATTTAGACCCTAGAAGGCCCTGTTATTTGCGTTTTAGGGCATATCGTATGAAAGTAGAACCTTCGTACGTAAGGAAATCAAGTAGGAAGGAAGTTCTGTGGCAGACCCTGAGACGGACGCGCTGAACGACCCCGATACGATGAACGCCGCCAGTACCGACAATGACCTGCAGGACGCCCAGTTGGACGATTCCCTGGCCCCGGAGCATTACGAAGCCAGCGACCTCAAGGTGCTTGAGGGGCTTGAAGCCGTGCGCATCCGCCCGGGCATGTATATCGGCTCCACCGGCCCCCGTGGCCTGCACCATCTGGTGTATGAGATCGTGGACAATTCCGTGGACGAGGCCCTGGCCGGATTCGCCTCGCACATCGAGGTCACCATCCTGCCGGGCAACGGCGTGCGCGTGGACGACGACGGCCGAGGCATCCCCGTGGACATCGTGGAGGCGACCGGCATCTCCGGCGTGGAGACCGTGATGACCAAACTGCACGCCGGCGGCAAGTTCGGCGGCGGCGGCTACGCGGTGTCCGGCGGTCTGCACGGCGTCGGCATCTCGGTGGTCAACGCGCTGTCCACGCGGGTGGACATCGAGGTGCGCCGTCAGGGCTACCACTGGACGCAGACCTACATCGACCAGAAGCCGACCGCGCCGCTCAAGCAGGGCGAGCCGATGGGCGCGGAGGAATCGACCGGAACCTCGGTGACGTTCTGGGCCGATCCGGCGATCTTCGAAACCACCGAATACGATTTCGAAACCCTGCGTTCCCGTTTCCAGCAGATGGCCTTCCTGAACAAGGGCCTGAAGATCTCGCTCACCGACCTGCGCGAGATCGACCAGGCGGGTGACGAGGTGGCCGGCGACGGCGACAACCCCGTCGAGGAGCTGCACCGCAGCGTGACCTACCGGTACGAGAACGGCATCAAGGATTATGTGGACTACATGGTCAAGTCCCGCAAGGCCACGCCGATCGAGCCGGATGTCATCGACTTCGAATCCGAGGACCTGAAGATCGGCATCTCCGCCGAGGTCGCCATGCAGTGGACCACGGCGTATTCCGAGGCGGTCCGGACCTTCGCGAACACGATCTCCACCACCGAGGGCGGCACGCACGAAGAGGGTTTCCGCGCCGCGCTGACCTCGCTGGTCAACCGGTACGCCCGTGAGAAGAACATCCTCAAGGACAAGGACGAGAACCTGTCCGGCGACGACGTCCGCGAGGGCTTGATCGCGGTGGTGTCCGTCAAGCTGACGACCCCGCAGTTCGAGGGCCAGACCAAGACCAAGCTCGGCAACTCCGAGGCCAAGGCCTTCGTGCAGCGCGTGATGACCGACAAGCTCGGCGACTGGTTCGACGCCCACCCCACCGAGGCCAAGAACGTCATCCAGAAGGCCATCGAGGCCTCCCGCGCCCGCATCGCGGCCAAGAAGGCCCGTGAGAACACGCGCCGTAAGTCCATCTTCGAGACGGCCGGCATGCCGGACAAGCTCAAGGACTGCCAGTCCAACGATCCGAGCGAGTGCGAGCTGTTCATCGTGGAGGGCGACTCGGCAGGCGGCTCCGCCATCCAGGGGCGCAACCCGATCACCCAGGCCATCCTGCCGCTGCGCGGCAAGATCCTGAACACCGAGCGCGCCTCGCTGGACCGCATGATGAAGTCCGACACCATCGAATCGCTGATCACCGCCATCGGCGGCGGCTACGGCGAGGACTTCGACATCTCCAAGGTGCGCTACCACAAGGTCATCATCATGGCCGACGCCGACGTGGACGGCGCGCACATCGCCACGCTGAACCTGACCCTGTTCTTCCGGTATATGCGCCCGATGATCACGGCCGGCTACGTGTACGTGGCCATGCCGCCGCTGTACCGACTCAAATGGACCAAGGGACCGCACGACTTCGTGTACACCGACAAGGAACGCGACCGTGTGCTGGCCGAGGGTAAGGCCGCGGGCCGCCAGCTGCCCAAGGGCGAGGGCATCCAGCGGTATAAGGGTCTGGGCGAGATGACCTACCAGGAGCTGTGGGAGACCACCATGGATCCGGAGCACCGCATCTTGAAGCAGATCCACATCGAGGACGCGGCCCAGGCCGATGAGACCTTCTCCATGCTGATGGGCGACGAGGTGGAGCCCCGCCGTCTGTTCATCCAGCGCAACGCCCATGACGCACGTTTCATCGATGCCTGAGTATGAAGGGATGTAGAACATCGTGGCAGACGAAATGAACACGAACGAGGGTGCCGACGAACAGCACCTGCCCAACGGCTCGATGGAGCCGTTAAGCCCTCAGGAGGCCGATGACACCGACTATGGTCTGATGTCCGGGGAACGCATCCAGCCGACCGACCTGCAGAAGGAGATGCGTGAATCGTATCTGGCCTATGCCCTGTCGGTGATTGTGGAGCGCGCGTTGCCGGACGTGCGCGACGGCATGAAGCCCGTGCACCGCCGCGTGGTGTACGCGATGTACGACGGCGGCTACCGCCCGGATCGCGGATACAACAAGTGCTCCCGCGTGGTCGGCGACGTGATGGGTAAGTACCATCCGCACGGCGACTCGGCCATCTACGACACGTTGGTGCGTATGGCCCAGCCGTGGGCGATGCGCTACCTGCTGGTGGACGGCCAGGGCAACTTCGGCTCCCCCGGCGACGACCCGGCGGCCGCCATGCGTTACACCGAGTGCCGTATGGCACAGCTGGCGATGGAGATGGTGCGCGACATCGACAAGGACACCGTCGACTTCGTGCCCAACTACGACGGCAAGACCCAGGAGCCGACCGTGCTGCCGGCTCGCTTCCCGAACCTGCTGGTCAACGGCTCCTCCGGCATCGCCGTCGGCATGGCCACCAACATCCCCCCGCACAACATGCGCGAGGTTGCGGACGGCGTGCACTGGGCGCTCGACCACCCCGACGCCAGCCGCGAGGAACTGCTGGACGCGCTGATCGCCCGCATCAAGGGCCCCGACTTCCCCACCGGCGCGACCATCCTCGGCCACAAGGGCATCGAACAGGCGTACCGTACCGGTCGCGGCCTGATCACCATGCGCGCCGTGGTCAACACCGAGGAGATCAAGGGCCGCATGTGCCTGGTAGTCACCGAACTGCCGTACCAGGTCAACCCCGACCGTCTGGCCGCATCGATCCGCGAGGCCGTGCGCGACGGCAAGATCCAGGGCATCGCGGACATGCGCGACGAGACCTCGGGCCGTACCGGCCAGCGCCTGGTGCTGGTGCTCAAGCGCGACGCGGTGCCGAAGGTGGTGCTCAATAACCTGTACAAGCATTCGCAGCTGCAGCAGACCTTCGGCGCGAACATGCTGGCGCTGGTCGATGGCGTGCCGCGTACGCTGTCGCTGGACGCGTTCGTCCGCCATTGGGTGAAGCACCAGCTGGACGTCATCGAACGCCGCACCCGCTACTTGAAGCGGGAGGCCGAGGAGCGCGACCATATCCTGCAGGGTCTGCTCAAGGCGCTGGACGCCATCGAGGAGGTCATCCGGCTCATCCGCTCCAGCCAGGGCCGCGAGGACGCCCGGCCGAAGCTGATGGAGTTCCTGGACATCGACCAGGTCCAGGCCGACGCCATCCTGTCGATGCAGCTGGTGCGTCTGGCCAACATGGAGGCGCAGAAGATCCTGGACGAGCATAACGAGCTCATGCGCAGGATCGCCGACTATGAGGACATCCTGGCCAAACCGGAACGCCAGCGCAAGATCGTGGGCGACGAGCTTGACGAGATCGTCGCCAAGTACGGCGACGAACGCCGCACGCGCATCCTGCCGTACTCCGGCGAGATGAACGTGGAGGATCTGATCGCCGAGGAGAACGTGGTCGTCACCGTCACGCACTCCGGGTTCATCAAGCGCACCAAGGCCGACGAATACCGCGCCCAGCACCGCGGCGGCAAGGGCATCAAGGGCGCCAAGCTGCGCGAGGATGACGTGGTCGATCACTTCTTCCTGACCTCGACGCACAACTGGCTGTTGTTCTTCACCAACAAGGGGCGCGTCTACCGGCTGAAGGCGTACGAGCTGCCCGAGGGGTCGCGCGACTCCAAGGGTCAGCATGTGGCCAACCTGCTGCAGTTCGCGCCCGGCGAGTCGATCCAGACCGTGCTGTCGATCCCGAACTACGAGGTCGCCAAGTACCTGGTGCTGGCCACTCGTTCCGGCAAGGTCAAGAAGACCGCGCTGGCCGAGTACGATTCGCCGCGTCAGGGCGGCCTGATCGCCGTGCGCCTGATGGCCGACGAGAACGGCGAGAACGCGGACGAGCTGATCGGCGCCGCGCTGTGCAACGCCGAGGACGATATCATCTTGGTTTCGCGCCACGGCATGAGTCTGAAGTTCAAGGCGGACGACGAGCAGCTGCGTCCGATGGGCCGTCAGACCGCCGGCGTGCAGGGCATGAAGTTCCGCGACAGCGACGAGCTGCTGGCCATGGATGTGGTCTGGGGAGACACTGACAAGGATCTGCTGGTGGTCACCGACGAGGGCTTCGCCAAGCGCACCGCGATTAGCGAATACCGTCTGCAGGGCCGTAATGGCTTCGGCGTCAAGGCCGTGCAGCTGACCGACGAACGTGGATCCCTGGTCGGCGCGCTGGTGGTGGACGAAGTCGATCAGGTCATGGCCATCATGCGTTCCGGTAAGGTGATCCGCTCCGATGTGTCCGAGGTCAAGCGCACCGGTCGTACCACGCAGGGCGTGACCTTGGCCAAGCCGGACAAGGGCGACGTGATCATCTCGATCGCCCGCAATGCCGAGCAGGACGACGACGAGACCGACGAAGCGCCGGAACAGTCCGAAAAGGGGCAGTCCCAGCCTGTTGAGATTGTGCAGACCGGCCCGGACGGCGAGTAATCGTCCTGAAACACTGGTAGCGTCACGTACAAGAGCTTGATTTCCAAGGAGCAACGATGAGTGAGAATCCTGAGGATCAGAATCCCGAGGTGGATGAGGTCGTCGACTATATGGACGACCAACAGGAGTCGGCCGCTCCGCGAGTGGCACGTTCCGTCTCCAATCAGCCGTTGATCAGCGAGGAGCAGGAGCGTGAGCATTCCGGTGGCACGATTCCCTCCCGTCCGGTGCGCCGTCCCGCGCCGAGGGCGCGCCGCATGAGCCTGTCGCTGACACGCGTGGATGCCTGGTCCGTGGCCAAGGTCACGTTCATGCTGTCGATCGCCGCAGGCCTCATCCAGATCGTGGCAGCCGGCCTGCTGTGGGCGCTGCTGAATGTGGTGGGCGTGTTCGATCAGATCACCCAGCTGGTCTCCACCACCGGTCTGGACGCCAGCGGATTGGATCTGGCGAACGTGTTCTCGCTGAGCACCGTGCTGTCGGCCGTGACGATCTTCTCGATCATCGAGGTCGTGATCTTCACGGTGCTGATCACCATCGTGGCGCTGCTGTATAACGTGGTCAGTTCGCTGGTCGGCGGCATCCACGTCACCCTTGGCGACGACTGATCGGCATATCTCGATATCGGACATCCCGCACCGCATGGTGCGGGATATTGTTATGCGTGGACGCAGCCGGGTATCAGGTTCGGTTATACACAAAGGGGACTCCCGCAAGTTGCGGGAGTCCCCTAGTCGAGTAGTCGGGCTCTATCGGGCCATGCCGGAGGTCAGCACCAGCCCTGGGCGACCATCGCGTCGGCCACCTTGATGAAGCCCGCGATATTCGCGCCGGACATCAGATCGCCCTCAACACCGTATTCCTTGGCGGCGTTCAGCGAGTTGGCCACGATCTCGGTCATGATCTCCTTGAGCTTGTCGTCCACCATCTCGGCGGTCCAAGCCAGACGATAGGAGTTCTGGCTCATCTCCAGACCGGAGACGGCCACGCCGCCGGCGTTCGCGGCCTTGGCCGGGCCGTACAGCATGTTGTTGGCCTTGTAGACCTCGATGGCCTCCGGAGTGGACGGCATGTTCGAGCCTTCGCACACCACGGTGCAGCCGTTGGCCACCAGCTTCTTGGCGGCTTCGCCGTCGATCTCGTTCTGATGGGCGCACGGCAGGGCGATATCGCACGGCACGGCCCACACGCCGTCGACGTCATCATGGAACTCGGCGCCTTCCACGCGCTCCACATACTCCTTGATGCTGCCGCGATGGGCCTTGATGTCCTTGAGCACATCCAGCTGGATGCCGTTCGGGTCATAGACATAGCCGGCACGGCCGGAGATGGTCACGCACTTGGCTCCCATCTGGGTGGCCTTCTCGATGGCGTAGGTGGCCACGTTGCCCGAACCGGAGACCACCACGGTCTTGCCTTCGAACGAGTCGTTGCGCAGCACGCGCAGGGCCTCCTGCGTGTAGTAGCACAGGCCGTAGCCGGTGGCTTCGGTGCGGATCAGCGAGCCGCTGTATTCCAGGCCCTTGCCGGTCAGCACGCCGGTGTATTCGTTGCGGATGCGCTTGTACTGGCCGTACAGGTAGCCGATCTCGCGGGCACCCACGTTGATGTCGCCGGCCGGCACATCGGTGAACTGGCCGATGTGGCGCTGCAGTTCGGTCATGAAGGCCTGGCAGAAGCGCATGACCTCGGCGTCCGACTTGCCCTGCGGGTCGAAGTCGGAGCCACCCTTGCCGCCGCCCATCGGCAGCGTGGTCAGCGAGTTCTTGAGAATCTGCTCGAAACCGAGGAACTTGACCACGGACTCGTTCACGGACGGGTCGAAGCGCAGGCCGCCCTTGTACGGGCCGATCGCGGAGTTGAACTGCACGCGGTAACCGCGGTTGACCTGCGGCTTGCCCTCGTCGTCCATCCAGACCACGCGGAACTTGACCACGCGCTCCGGTTCGACGAACCGTTCGAGCACGCCGTTCGCCTCATACTCCGGATGCTTGTCGAACACGGGTTCCAGGGTTTCGAAAACCTCGCGCACGGCCTGCAGGAACTCGGGCTGGTCGCCATCGCGCTGCTCCACCTGGGCATACACGCGCTTGACATATTCGTTGGTAAACATAGACTCTCCCTACTTTGGGTCATTGCCAAACGGAAATATTCTATGCGGTGGTACGGCAAGTCCCACGGAACTGTCCAACATCCGATTACCTTGGGATGCTCCGCGATGACGTGGGAATGATGGACAATGGGAGTCATGAGCAGGACGAAAACGAATCGGCAGCCCAGCATGGGGGACGTCGCCGCGGCGGTGGGGGTGTCGAAGACCACGATCTCCCGATATCTGCACGGGAACTTCGGGTATATGTCCGACGAGACGAAGGCCCGCATAGCCCAGGTGATCGACGAGCTCGGGTACCGTCCGAACCGGATGGCGCAGGGGCTGAAGGCCACCGTGAGCCATATGATCGGCGTGACGATTGCCGACATCGGCAACCCGTTCAGCTCTTTGCTGCTCAAGGGCATCCAGCAGGTGTGCCGGGAACGTGACGTGCAGCTGCTGGTCAGCGACTCCAACAACCAGGGGGCGTTGGAACGAGCCAACATCGAATCGCTCCTGGATGCGCAGGTCGATGGTCTGATCGTGAACACGGTCGGTGGCAACGACGATTGGCTGTCCTCCTATTGTCTGGAGGAGACGCATAAGCCGGTGGTATTGCTGGACCGCATCATCCATCCGACCGTCTGCGATGGCGTGCAGACCGCCAATGTGCAGGCCGTGTCCGAGATGATGGCTCACTTGGAGAGTCAGGGATTCGACGCGGTGGTGTTTGTGACGCGCCCGACGGAGGGGGTCAGCACGCGTACCGCCCGTCGTGAGGCCGTAGAATCGTTCCTTGGGGCCGGGCGGTTTCATGGTGAGATATCGGTGTATGAGACGGTTGACGGGCTGCGTGAGATGATGGCGGCGTTGCTGGCGCGCTACCGTGGCGATCGGGTGTGCCTGTTCGCCAACAATGAGGAGACGATGCGTGACCTGCTCGGGACGTTGCCGCAGCCGTTGCCTGAGGGGATCGGCTTGTGCGCGTTCGCCGAGGAACTGTGGGCCCGGTACTGTGGGCTCGGGATCACGTGCCTGGATCAGCGGCCGATCGAGATGGGTCGGGTGGCGGCCGAGACGCTGATGGCCCGCGTCTATGACGGTTCCGACTCCCCGTATGCCGTGGTGGATGTCCCCGCACGGCTGTGCATATTCGATTCGACACGATGAGCAGCCCTGCGCGCGGTCGCATGATCCATATCGTCTGATCCCATGGCAGGGCGGTCCGACCGCCGCGCGTCGGTCAACTGTTGACTTGTATGCGTAAGCCGGCCTGTTCCCGCAATCTTTTCAACGGCTGATACACCGGCGCTGTGCGAAAGTGAGTCGGCGCGGTTACTGCCTTTTTGTCAACTGTTGAGTTGCGACACGCCGTGATTAACCGATAAACGTCGGCGGTATATCATGTTGTTTACCGATTAACGTAACCGATAAACGAAATCGGTACACAATACATGGATGTAACAATGGAAACGGCAATGGCCTGCCGGTTCCACTCAATGTAGAGAGGAGAGGCAACGTGATTATCTGGATCATGGGCATACTGCTCATCGCATCGTTCGCGTGCTTCGTGTTCTATGCCATGCGTGGCGGCAACCTCACCGTGGGGTTCTTCATTCTGACCATCGTGTGGCTGGCCATCTATTTCCTTGGCGTGGCCTTCGGAGTCGGCCAGCCGTTCGACATCATCAACGACATCTTCGCGCAGCCGGCCCTGACGTACGGTCCGACCATCATCCAGATCGTCTGCGGCGCATGGTTCGGCCGTGTGCTGGTCGATACCGGCATCGCCGCCTCGATCTCCTACCGCACCGCCAAGGTCGGTGAGAAAAGCCCGGTGCTGGCCACCATCGCCGTGGCCCTGGTGACCTGCCTGATCTTCACCAGCGCCTACGGCGTCGGCTCCGCCATCGCCATCGGCGTGATCCTGTTCCCGATCCTCGGCCATCTGGGCGTGCCCAAGCGCGTGTCCGTGCCGGTGTTCACCCTGTCGATCGGCGCCGCCATGTGGATCAACAGCGTGATGTTCGCGCAGTTCGCGGCCTTCTACCAGAACTACGACTCCCCCGACGGCCAGGTGGTTGAATGGGGCAGCCATTATCTGGGCTTCGGCATCCCCGCCATGGTCATCCAGATGATGGCCGTCATCATCTTCATCCTGATCAACTCCAAGGCCATCAAGAACGGCACCCCGTACGAGGTGGGCAACCCCGCCGATCGCACCGGCGAGATCCCGCAGGTGCCGGTATGGACCTACGTGCTGCCGATCGTGCCTGTGGCGCTGAGCATCCTGTTCCAGTGGGATTCGGTCCCCGCCCTGTTCCTGGCCTCCATCCTGGCCTTCCTCGGCACCGGCCATATGAAGAGCTACAAGGGCTTTGTGGATATGCTCAACTCCACCGCCAAAACCGCCATCGGCGACATCGGCAGCCTGATCATCATGCTGCTCGTGCTGCGGTTCTTCCAGCAGACCGCCGTCACCGTCATGGCCGACTTCGGACCGGCGCTGACCTCGGTGGTGCCGAACAACGAGCTGATCCTTGGCCTGGCCGTCTGCATCCTGGCACCGCTCGCCCTGTTCCGCGGTCCGCTGGAACTGTACGGCGCGGGTTCGGCCGTCATCGGCATCCTGATGGGCATGGGCGTCTTCGACGTCTGGTTCCTGTTCGCCATGCTCGTGGTCCCGTCGATGACCTGCATCTCCAGCTGCGTGACCCAGTCCTGGAACATGTGGGCCGTGGAATACAACGAGCTGGAGCCCAAGACCTTCCTGAAGAACGGTGTGCCGGTCTACTGGCTGTGCACCTTCCCGATCATGGGACTCGCCGCGCTCACCCTGTTCTGATCCGTATCCAACATCATCGTCAACGTCAATCAAGGAGCCACTATGACCACCATCGGCATCAACCTGCTCGTCTACATGCAGGAACTCAACAACGGCACCGCGCAGTCCGCGCTGCTGCCGACCATCGCGGGACACGGCGTCACCCTGGCCGAGGTCCGCCGCGAATACATCAAGGATGATGCGGAATTCGACCGCATCCGTGAGGCGGCCGAAGCCAACGGGCTGGACCTGTTCTACTCGGTGCCGGAATCCCTGACCATCGGCGGCGCGGCCAATCCGGGTTTCGAAGGCTTCCTGGATGAGGCGGTACGCATGGGCGTCCGGAACGTCAAATTCAACCAAGGCGACGTCAAGGATGTGGATGCGGCGGTGATCGCCGCGATCGACGGTGCCGCCGGCGCACGCGGTCTGGCGCTGACCATCGAGAACGACCAGACCCCGGAAAACGGTACCCTGGCCTGCACCGCCGCGTCGCTCGCCCATATCCATGAGGTCGGTGGCGCCATCGGATACACCTTCGACCTAGGCAACTGGTTCTGGCGCGGCGAGGACGCCGACGCGGCGTTCGCCCAACTGCTGACGGACATCACCGTCTTCCATCTGAAGAACGTCAACGGGGCGGCGGATCGGGCCGCGCTATCCACCACGATGCTGCAGGACGGCGTCATCGACTGGCGGACGATGCTGCCGCAGCTGGCCCCGAGCGTGCCGGTCTTCCTGGAGTTCCCGATTCCGGCCGATCGCGTCGCCGAACAGGTCGCACTCGTCCGCCAGGCGGTCGCCTGACCCCACTGCCATCTCAAAACCGAATCGACACGCCAAACAGCATCAGAAAGAAGCGCATCATGCCTGAAGTCATGACCATCGGCGAACCCATGGTGAACCTCATCGCCGATTCCACCGAAACCTATCTCGAAGCCCGGCAGCTGCCCCGGCAGATGGCCGGCGCCGAATTCAACGTCGCCATCGGCGTCAGCCGCCAGGGGCACAGCATCGGGTACGTCACGCAGCTGGGCGACGACTGGCAGGGCGACCTCATCGTGGACTACATGAACGCCACCGGCATCGACACCTCGGCCATCCGCCGCGTCTCGGGCGCGGCCACCGGCTTCCAGCTCAAGGTCCGCTCCAGCGACGGCGAGCCCAAGGTGATTTACTTCCGCGCCGGTTCCGCCGCTTCGAAGACCACGCCGGACATCGTGGACGATGTGGACTTCACCGGCGTGCGCATCCTGCATGTCACCGGCATTTTCTCCGCACTCACCGACCAGACGTATGAAACCGTCAACGCCTTGGTGGACGCCGCCAAGGCGCACGGTGTGACGGTGGTCTTCGACCCCAACCCGAGGCCCACCCTGTGGCCGAGCCAGCAGGCGATGATTGAGGCGACCAACCGGCTCGCCGCCAAATGCGACGTGTTTCTGCCCGGCCTGTCCGAGGGGCAGCTGTTCTCTGGGCGCCAGGACCCGCGCGACATCGCCGACTACTATCTGGATATGGGCATCAGCAAGGTCATCATCAAGCTCGGTGACACCGGCTCGGTGGCGTTCGGGCGCAATGCCGACGGCGGCCGCACGGAGGTTGTGGTGCCCAGCTTCGTGGTGGACGTGGTCGACACCGTCGGTGCCGGCGATGGGTTCGCCTCCGGCGTGATCACCGGTCTGCTTGAGGGCCTTGACGACGATGCGCTGCTGGAGCGGGCGAACGCCGTCGGCGCGATCCAGGTCACCAGCGTCTCCGATTCGGAGGGGCTGCCGACTGTGGAGGAGCTGCGGAAGTTCATCGCGTTCACGCCGCGCAAGGAGGTGGAGCTGTGAAGCTGCAGGTGGCCATTGACCGGGTCGACATGCTGCAGGCGCGATCGATCGTCGCGCAGGTGGCGGATGCCGCCGACGTTGTGGAGATCGGTACGTCGCTGACCAAGGAATACGGCCTGCGTGCGCTGACCAGGCTGACGGAGGACTATGGCGGCCAGGTGGCGCTGCTCGCCGACATCAAGACCTGCGACGAAGGCAGGTACGAGTTCGATCTGGGGTACGACTGTGGGTTTGCGTACCTGACCGTCATGGGGTCGGCGTCGATGGGCACGTTGGAGGCGTGCGCGGCGTCCGCGGCCGCCCACCAAGGCACGATGATGATCGACCTGTTGGAGTGCGACGATGCGCGTATCGAACGAATCGGCGGATTCGTCGACGCCGTGTACTGTCTGCACACCTCGGTCGACTCCGGTGCCACCGCGGACCCGATCGGGCAGGTGCGTGCGTTCCGTGAGCGGTTCCCGCAGATCCGTCGTATTGCGGTCGCAGGTGGCATCAAGCCCGACCAGCTGGCCGGGTTGGCGGCGGAAGGCGTGGAGATTGCGATCATGGGATCGGCCATCACCAAGGCCGACGACATCGCCGCGGCAGCCCGCCGTTGCAAGGATTTGACGGTGTAGGTCCGGAAACGGCCGCGGAACGTCAACGGGACTACAGGCAATTACTAAGGAGATATACGATGAACCGTATTTTGGATCAGATCGCCGAGGAGATCAACGGCGTGATCGCCAAGATGGACGAGCGTGACCTGGTCAACGCCATGGGCGTGATCGGGCGCAACGACCGCGTCTACGCCACCGGCGAGGGCCGGTCCGGATTCCAGGCGCGTGCATTTGCGATGCGCATGATGCATATCGGCTATACGAGCTACATGATGGGGGAAACCATCTGTCCCTCCATGCACGAAGGCGACGTGCTGGTGGCCATCTCGGGCTCGGGGAAGACCAAGCACACCGTGGAGGATGCCGAAGCCGCCAAGAAACTCGGCGTCAAGGTGATCGCCGTTACCTCGAAGCCCGAGTCGCCGTTGGCGGACGTGGCCGATGCGGTGATCGTGGTGCCGGGGCGTGTCAAGGGCGAGGCCGGCGGATCCATCCAGCTGCTGAGTTCGCTGTTCGACCAGTCGGTGCACATTGCGCTCGACGCGCTGTGCCTGATGATCTCGCGCCGTGATGAGGTCTCCGACGCCGACGCGAACGCCAACCATGCCAACGTGGAGTAGTCGGCCGCCGGTGTCTTGCTGACGCCCGGGTGCCATGAGCCATTGAAGGTTCATGGCGTCCGGGCGTTTTTCAACTGTTGACTTGTGATCGGAAATCGGCCTCTTGCCGCCGACTTCTCAACTGTTGACGGGTTGGCACAGTTGAAAAGTCGTCGGAAGCCGGTGGGTTTGTGCCGGCTTATGCACAGAACGGTCTTACGTCCGTTACGGGGGAACTGGGGCGTGTCGGGGGTGTCAAGGTGGTTGGCGGGTTGGAGCCAATGACGCCCATCACCACTAGATATGGTGGTTCGGTGTGATATGTATCACTAGAAATAGTGGTGACGTCGCGTGGCTTTCGGGGTACCGTAGGGGACACATCAACCGACAGGATCCAGAAGGAACCGAGGAGTACGCCATGACCGTCATCGTCTACAGCACCCCGCGCTGCCCGCAGTGCAACGCCACAAAACGTCAGCTCGATCGCATGGGTGTGCCCTATCGGCAGATCGACGTGACGGTCGATACCGAGGCGTCGGCGATGCTGCGTGCGGCCGGGTACCGGCAGGCACCGGTCGTCATGGACGGAGACCGCGTGTGGACCGGATACCGGCCGGACCTGCTGCGCACCCTGGCTGAACGGCATGGCGAGGAGTCGCATGCCGCCTCCCATACGGCGGCCGCGGTGGCGGCATGAGCGCACTCGTCTACTTCTCGTCCGCCTCCGAGAACACCGCACGATTCGTCGCCCGCTGCCGGTTCGAGGACACCGGCATCGCCGTATACCGCATCCCGCTGAGGGCGGGCGATCCCGCGCTCGTCGTACGCGAACCCTACGTGCTGATGGTGCCGACCTACGGCGGCGGCGATTCCCGCAAGGCCGTGCCCGTTCAGGTCAAACGGTTCCTGAACGACCCCGGCAACCGGACGTGGATCCGGGGCGTCATCGCCTCCGGCAACACCAACTTCGGTGAGGCGTACTGCGCCGCCGGAACCATCATCGCCGCCAAATGCGGCGTCCCGTTCCTCTACCGCTTCGAACTGATGGGCATGCCCGGGGATGCGGACAAGGTCCGACAGGGCGTCATCGATTTCCTCACGAAAGGCAACCACTCATGACCACCACGAACGGCACGGTACCGCCGGCGGACGCCGCCTACGACCCGTCGCACGACTATCACGCGCTCAACGCCATGCTCAACCTGTACGACGCACAGGGACGCATCCAATTCGACAAGGACAAGGCTGCCGAGCGCGAATACGTGACCGGTCATGTGGCGGCGAACACCATCGCGTTCCCCACCACCAGGCAGCGGCTTGACTACCTGATCCGCAACAACTACTACGACGGCGCGGTGTTCGACCGCTACTCCCCCGAGTTCCTGGATCGCTTCTATGCGCATGTGGAATCGTCGGGCTTCGAATTCGGCACGTTCCTCGGCGCGTTCAAATTCTATGCGTCATACGCGTTGAAGACCTTCGACGGCACCCGATACCTGGAGGATTTCCCGCAGCGTGCGGCCGCCGTGGCGCTGGCACTGGCCGCCGGCGACGAGCAGATGGCCACGCGTGTGGCCGACGAGATCATCGCGGGCCGCTTCCAGCCCGCCACCCCGACGTTCCTGAACCTGGGCAAGGCGCAGCGGGGCGAGCCGGTCAGCTGCTTCCTGATCCGCATCGAGGACAACATGGAATCGATCTCGCGCGGCATCAACGCCGCGCTCCAGCTGAGCAAGCGGGGCGGCGGCGTGGCGCTGCTGCTGAGCAACCTGCGCGAGCTGGGCGCCCCGATCAAGCAGATCGAACACCAGTCCAGCGGCGTGGTGCCGGTGATGAAACTGTTGGAGGACTCGTTCTCCTATGCCAACCAGTTGGGCGCGCGGCAGGGAGCGGGCGCGGTGTACCTCAACGCGCACCACCCGGACATCCTGCGCTTCCTGGACACCAAACGCGAGAATGCCGACGAGAAGATCCGCATCAAATCGCTGGCGTTGGGCGTGGTGGTGCCGGACATCACGTTCGAACTGGCCAAACGCAAGGAACGGATGGCGCTGTTCAGCCCCTACGATGTGGAACAGGTGTACGGCAAACCGTTCGCCGATATCAGCGTGACCGAGGAATACGATCGCATGGTGGCCGACGAGCGCATCCGCAAGACCTGGATCGACGCTCGGCAGTTCTTCATGACGCTGGCCGAGCTGCAGTTCGAATCCGGCTACCCCTACCTGGTATTCGAGGACACGGTCAACCGGGCGAACCCGATCGAAGGGCGTGTGGTGATGTCCAACCTGTGTTCGGAGATCCTGCAGGTGCAGGAGCCGAGCACGTTCCGTGAGGATCTGAGCTACGAGTACGTCGGGCGCGATGTGTCTTGCAACCTCGGCTCGCTGAACATCGCCAAGGCGATGGACGCCGACCTGGGCGCCACCGTGCGTACCGCGATCCGCGCGTTGACCGCCGTGTCCGAACAGACCTCGATGGCTTGCGTGCCGTCGGTGCTGCGCGCCAACGAGGAAGGGCATGCGATCGGTCTGGGGCAGATGAACCTGCACGGGTTCCTGGCCCGCGAACGCATCCAATACGGCAGCGAGGAGGCGTTGGACTTCACCGACATGTATTTCATGACCGTGGCCTACCACGCCTACCGGGCATCGCACGCCCTGGCCGTGGAGCGCGGGCGCGCGTTCGCCTCGTTCCCCACGTCGGACTACGCCAAGCCGGCCGGCGAAGGCAACTACTTCGACAAGTACACCGATGGCCGTCGGTCGCTGGAGCCGCGCACCGAACGCGTCCGGCAGCTCTTCGCCGATCGCGGCATCCATATCCCCACGGCGCGTGACTGGGCGGAGCTGCGTGACGCGATCCTGCGCGACGGCATCTACAACCAGTACCTGCAGGCCGTGCCCCCGACCGGATCGATCAGCTACATCAACCACGCCACCAGCTCGATCCATCCGATCGCCTCGAAGATCGAGATCCGCAAGGAGGGCAAAATCGGGCGCGTCTACTACCCGGCCGCATACATGACCAACGAGAACCTCGAATACTTCCGCGACGCCTACGAGATCGGCTGGCGCGCCATCGTGGACACCTACGCCGAAGCCACGCAGCATGTGGACCAGGGACTCAGCCTGACGCTGTTCTTCCCGGACACGGCCACCACGCGCGACCTCAACCAGGCGCAGATCTACGCCTGGCGCAAGGGCATCAAAACCCTGTACTACATCCGCATCCGCCAGCAGGCGCTCGAAGGCACCGAGGTCGCCGGCTGCGTCAGCTGCATGCTGTAATGCCGCGCCCCCATCACACACCGCACACACCCCACTACCCACTACACAGTAGAAACAGGAACCTACCATGGCACCCATCTCCATCCCCCGCCAGCCGCTCAAGCTCATCGACCGCGTCACCGCCATCAACTGGAACCGTCTGGAAGACGAGAAGGACCTTGAGGTCTGGGACCGGCTCACTGGCAACTTCTGGTTGCCGGAGAAGGTCCCGGTATCCAACGACATCCCGGTCTGGCAGCAGATGAGCGAGACGGAGCACACGCTGACGATGCGCGTGTTCACCGGTCTGACGCTGCTGGACACCATCCAAGGCACGGTCGGCGCCGTGTCGCTGATCCCGGACGCGCTGACGCCGCACGAGGAGGCCGTGTACACGAATATCGCGTTCATGGAGTCGGTGCACGCCAAGTCGTATTCGTCGATCTTCTCGACGCTGTGCTCGACCGCCGAAATCGACGAGGCGTTCGCATGGAGCGAGAGCAACGAGCATCTGCAGCGCAAGGCGCAGATCGTGCTCGACTACTACGAGGGCGACAACCCGCTCAAGCGCAAGGTGGCCTCCACGTTGCTCGAATCGTTCCTGTTCTACTCGGGATTCTACCTGCCGATGTACTTCTCGGCGCACGCCAAGCTGACCAACACGGCCGACGTGATCCGTCTGATCATCCGCGACGAGGCCGTGCACGGGTACTACATCGGCTACAAGTACCAGCGTGGGCTTGCGGCGGTCTCCGATGCGGAGCGCGCGTCGATGGAGGAGTACACGTACGATCTGCTCAACGAGCTGTACGACAACGAGGTGGAGTACACGCGGTCGCTGTACGACGGTGTGGGCCTGACCGAGGATGTGGAGAAGTTCCTGCGGTACAACGGAAACAAGGCGCTGATGAACCTGGGCTACCCGGCGCTGTTCCCCGCCGAGATCTGCGATGTGAACCCGGCGATTCTGGCCGCCCTGTCCCCGAACGCCGACGAGAACCACGACTTCTTCTCCGGTTCCGGCAGTTCGTACGTCATGGGCAAGGCCGTCGAAACCGATGACGACGACTGGGACTTCTGACGCGCCCGCTTGCATGCCGTGTCGTCATACAGTTGCGACAACACGTGCGCGTAGCGTCCGCTAGGATGCCGTGTTGTCGCGTGGACATGACGACACGGCATTTCGGCGTGATATGAAGAACCCGCGGAACCGTTGTGGTTCCGCGGGTTTTGTGGTGGAGCTAGCCGGGTTCGAACCGGCGACCCTCTGCTTGCAAAGCAGATGCGCTACCAGCTGCGCTATAGCCCCGCATCCAGTACAAAAAAGGCGGCCGTAAAAGCCGCTTTCCTGTTCTGAAGTGGGCCCGGGAGGACTTGAACCTCCGACCTCATCCTTATCAGGGATGCGCTCTAACCACCTGAGCTACGGGCCCAAAGTTATCGCACGCTTTCGCGCACAAAAAGACAGCTTACCAGTTCGCTGTAATTTGTCAACCGGCGTGTCGCAGTGGGTGACGTGGGCATGCGGAACAATGGAGGGCATGTCATACCGTGCCACGGCCCGAAGCCGATCGCCCCACCCCGAGGTGCTGGTTGTTGACGGTTTGGTGCTGCACGTAACGCGCAAAGCCATCAAGAACATGTATCTGCGCATCAAACCGCCGCAGGGCGACATCGTTGTTTCCGCACCGCTGCGGATGACCGACGGGCAGATAGAACGGTTCGCGCGTGAACGTCGGTCGTGGATACTGGCGCAGCAGCAGCGCATACGGGAGGCCCGGCAACGTCTGGCGGACGGAACGGGGGCCGAGCCTGGTGCGCCGCACGGCGGGGACCCGGCCGGCTTCATCCATGACGCGGCATCCTGGTGGACGCCGGAGCGCCGGGAGCGCGCCGCATCGGCGATCGACGCGCGGCTGCCGGCATTGGTGGAGCATTGGTCCGCAGTCATCGGCAAACGTCCGACGCATATCACATTGCGTGCGATGACGACCCGTTGGGGATCCTGCACGCCGCGGACCGGTCGCATCCGGTTGAATCTGCAACTGGGCCTGCTGCCGCCCCAGTATCTCGAATACGTGCTCGTCCATGAGATGACGCATCTGTGGGCCAGCGGGCATGGGGCGGAGTTCCAACGCCGTATGACGCAGTATCTGCCGGATTGGCGCCGGCTGCGCCGCGAGCTCAATCGCTATACGACGGGGTAGGCCGATACGGAACCGCCGGATAGAAGTTCCGTTACTTTGGGACGCACTACCTCTCTGTGAAATTCATTAGATTCGTCACCCATTGCATTATCCCAAAATTGTGCGTTCTCCTCCCAGATTTTTTTACTTTCCTCTGTTCCCATGTTCTCTCCCACTCCCCAAATTTGCTTTTTTGCTTCCATTAAATCTTCCTTACTATATTCCATTGTTACCCTCCATAACTTCTGATTGTTGCCGTCTTGACGATTATGTATCTTTACATTACCTTCTGAAACATATGGCGCACCTTGTCCAGGCGGCTGTTTGGACGGCGGGGCTGGATGACTGGCTTGCCGACAGCGGCCTGATACCCTTTCAGTTCTGTAAGGCATACGCTCTGCCCGTTGGTGTAAAAGGCCAGATCAGTACGGTATGCCTGTATACAGCGGGCGGG